>Ga0209149_1000272_pt1 | contig 20500 bp, 10 predicted proteins | sample WorMetTyACAVOLI2_FD_187423 | JGI IMG/M metagenome (GOLD analysis project Ga0209149, IMG submission 187423) | Marine gutless worms symbiont microbial communities from Max Planck institute for Marine Microbiology, Germany - Olavius algarvensis... ... | reverse complement strand
TAGAATACGGTAATTCTAAAACAACTACATTGCTGCCCTCGGCTAAATGTACGCGTCCACTCTTCCAAGGTCGAACTGGCTGCGGCGGGCGTCCATCCGGTTGGCATGATATCGTCACATGCCAGCGTCTAGTTTATCATACAGTTAGTCTAATTATAATATCGTGAATACTTGCTAATGTCAATGTGCAGAGTTTAGTTATAGACTTGTGTCATTGACGTACAGATCATTTATTAGCAAACCAAGTAAAACGTAAAGGAAAAAATATAGAGATGGAATGCCACGGGGGAGTGAGGTCTCAAATGACTTTTACCACTCCCTGGTTAAAAAAATAAAAACAATTAAAAAATTACAAAATGAGTCAGATCAACAGTGGACGATTTACATTTAAAAGTGGCAGTAGTTTTACAATTAACAACATGCTCCGGCAAACTGTTCCAGGCATTTAGGCCTACGTTACGACATACAAATGAACTGGAACGACAATTCACATTACAATGTTGTGTTATGATTATGAATGAATGGCCACGGCTACGGACAACATTACAGTTAATGGTGTCAAAGAGGGAACCTGCATCAATGTCAACAAAACCATATAATGTATTATAAAACATTACCAAATCGAGCTTCAATTGCCTCATTTTCAGTGTTTCGGCTTCCAATTTGTTTAGTCGCTCACAGTAATGTAACACGGAAAACCCCTTTGGTCTTTTTGTAAATTTTTTGAACAGATTCAACTTGTCTTATGAGCTCCCTCAGCGGGACCGGGCGGAGCCCGGCCGCCAAACGCATTTCCATGCATTTTAGGGTTGAAATAATGCATTTTCGTGACTCTAGTTGTGAAGTTCAGACTATCTATTATAAAGTTTGAAAAAGTTCGATAGGCCTACGTAAAAATTTCATAACTTTAGCACACTTTTACTTTAGCCACTTTAAAGTTCAAGGTGATAATGAAGTTTCTAAAGTTCGAGCGTCACAACACGGACTACGGTCAGTGTATAGTCTGTCAGTGACAGTGAGTTTACTGGCCACCTGCGCTGCTGCTACAACCAAATAGCTTACGACGGCTTTCATGATTACGGATGAATGACTCTTGGATGGCAGCGACGTGAAGCCTGTCGAGTGTCGACCTCCTGGTGAACATTCAACAGCGCCATGTGGTTGAGTTGCGGTTGCGACATGGTATTGCGAAGATACGTCTTCAACGGACGAAGACAGCTGAAACTTTGTTCAGCTGTGGCGCTGGAGGCTGGAACAACTAGCAACAGCAGCAGCAGCCGTTCCACTTCGCAGAAAAGCGACCTCACTTCCGGTGGTTTCGTTCGGAAGAAAGCTGCAAATGTTGAAACGCTGGCAAACGACTGCGGGTTAAGAGAACACAAACTTGGCAGCATCTGCAACTGCAACTCACGGCGACCACTGTCAAACACGTCATACAGTTCGCATAACTTCTTCACACCGTCACCGACTGTTTCACCACGGCAAGCCGAGCCGACAGAAGGACGACAGACAGACTCCATATCAAGACCGGCGGCCAAAATCGGAGCAGGCACGCTCTACAGCGTGCCTCCGGGTCCTGAATTCTGAGAAGGCACGTGCCTCCGTGCCTCAATGGCATCGTCGCCTATGAAAGTGCTTATTACTGTGTCCGAGTCGTATCATCACACATTTTGTGGCACACACATTAAGTTGCCATTTAAGGGACCAGTCAAAAAGTGCATCAAGCCAACGCTGTAACACAGAACTGTTGTTAATATCATTAACGACAAGAAAGATCTGATCTTCACGTCATCTGCAAACATTTTAACAGCCATGCCATCATCAAACAAACTTGGAAGGTCATTTATGAACAAGAGAAAAGAAGCGGACCCAGGAAACTGCCTTGTGGTACACCACTGATGACTTTGGATAGTGATGACTGGCAGTTACCCACTTTTGTACACGGCGTACTATTGTCTATTGCCCCATCTTCTAATAATGTCGAGGAAACCGAAATAAATTGGTTCATTGCGCCAAATTTGAACCCTCTGAGTTATAAGACCGAACTGGACGGGACACTATTACAGACAGTCAATATATTGACCCCACGACCTTTACGCTTGACCTTTTAACTGTGTAAGTTCTTGACATGTGGCAACTAGGAGGGCAACATTTAAACCAAGGTTGAAGATCGTATGGCTCGATGCAGGTGCTTAGTTGCAGTTGTAGAAAGTCGTATTTGGCCGGCGAACTTTCCCTGTCCTGCGCTCGACCTACAGCTGACGGGTGACCACTTATGTAGGTAAACCGTCCGCTATAGGGGCCTAGGGCAGCCAACCAGGCCAACTCAGCCTTTTACCATTCACGGTCAATAAACGCGTAGTAGCAATTAGATGTCTGCCACCTCAGTCAGTGGTGGCGCTATCTGGTGAACGCTCTCAATTACGACGTATAGGCAGGTACAGTGTAAATTTGCAGGTAAAACTGTGTGATACGTACCGGAGCGCCTTGAGTGTGAGCCTACAATAATAGCGCTATATAGCCTAAATCCACTTTATACCTTTTCAGGTTTATTTCCTGGCAAACCTTCAGCCCGTGACCTCGTCTCTCACAGACGCCTCAGTTGTATGTTGTGTGAACCGTACAAATGCTGCTGTCTACTTCGACCCGACGACAGCCGGCGGCGAGGTATTTGTTTCGTCTGCGTTTGTTACAACGTTTCTTATTTTTTATCGCGCGCCAGCACACTGACTCGCGATATTGATATAGCAATTCTGTCTGTACGTCCGTCTGTCTGTCCATAACGTTCCGGTATCAGATGAAAACGGCTTAAAATATCGTCATAGTTTTTTTACACCATACGTTAGCCCAATCATTCTAGTTTTACCAGCATCAAACATCTTCACGAAATTCCGACCGGGTCACCCCCTGCGGGGGCGCTAAATACAGGTGGGGTATAAAAATTTCGCGATTTTCTACCAATAAGTCGCTATATCTCACAAACGATACAAGATAGCGCCATAGTTACTATGGAAGGCGAATAGGTACTCGTATGCGATCTATCAAATGGTGCCATTTCCAATGACCTTGAACGAGCCCTAACCTTGTTTTCAAGGTCACATCACTCTTTGACGATAAATATCTCACAAACGGCTACAGAAACGTCCATTGTTACTATAGAAGGCGAATAGGAAACTGCACCCAAGCTTTTGAATGGCACCGGTTTCAATTACCTTGAGTGACCTCTAAGCCAGACTTCAAGGTCACGGTATTATTCAACGTCAAATAACTCGCAAATGGTACAAGATAGAGCTATAATTACAATGGCGGACTAATAGAAAGTCATACATGATTTATCGAACCGCGCAATTTTCAATGACCTTAAAGGACCCTAAACCCAGATTTCAAGGTCAGGCCATTCTTTGACGCTGAATATCTTTAAAATGACTACAGATACGGCCATAGTTACTATGGAAAGAGAATAGGAAACCGTATACCCCAGCTTTCAAATGGTACCACTTTCAATAACCTTAAGTGACCTCTAACCCACATTTCAAGGTCACGATAATATTTAACGTCAAATAACTTGACTAATAGTAAGTCGTGTGTGATCTGTCCAATAGTTCCGTTTCCAGTGACCTTGAGTGACCCTCAACCTAGATTTCAAGGTCACGGTGTAATATTTAGGTTTATGAGTGCCCTCAACGTATTGTGTGCGCACCTTACGCGCGATCTGTTTGCGATAGCTCAGTTCTTGTTACCATTGCAACCGTTACAGCCAGCAATAGCATCATCAAATTTTCGGAATAAACGGGCAATAGCTCTAGGATAACGCCATTAAATTTGGCACCTTGCAGTGGGGCGCGGGGCGAGGTTTGCTGTGCGTGACATCACTTGTCTTTGGCTGGGAAAAAACGTATGTGGGAGGCGTAACCAACATCGCGTAGCTTGTAAACAATTAAGTTCCCATCGAGCAGGCATCACAAAAGACTCACCTATCGCCGACAAAAAACTCGGAAGCACGTGCACGTGTTACGCATGAGCGAAATGTCTCCTATATGTTAAACTACTTACTTACTTACTTACTTAAACGAAATATAAGGTCACATCGCAGCGTCTGAGACACTCCCATTCCACTCTGTTAGCTTAGCTTATAAAATCAAAATCTAATGGCACTTTCAAGGTTATCTAAGGTCAACAACTCTGGGACCAATCGGAAGTGTATATACGATTTAATTAGTGAACAATGGCAATTTTGGTCGTATTTTGCACCATGTCCGACATAATTGCATTGCCATGTGCAAACATCGCTGATATCATACACTCAACTGTCGTTTATCGCCTCCGCCAGCACTTTTATGCATGATCTTTACATTGCTGAAAGTAGGAGTCTATTTTCACTTACATTTAAACAGCAGACTCCGGAAAACTCGATATAGTGTAAAATAGTGAATTAATGGCGCGTTACGACGTTTATGCTACGGTCACCGAAGTTGTTACCAATCGAAAGCCCGTACGCGATTTCCTATTAGTGGCTAGTAATAAGCTGAGTCATGTCTCCCACCGTGTCCGAGATATTGGGACAAAAAATAAATTCAGAAATTGTCGTTTTTACCCACCGCACTCTCGCTCCAGGTCTTTCACTGTGATCTGCCGTATGGAATTTGGCCTCAACAAACTACACTATGTCCCGAAAAAAGCGGCCCCCTAAGTAAAATACAGTAACACTCATAATACTGAATAGAAATCATTGAAAATTACAGACAACACACTGACATCCATTTGAACATTGTGTGCTAAATTACAGGTGAGTTCAGTTGCAGGATCGTGATATTATTATCTGTTTTTATCAACACACCAAAATGCAATTTTCCAAAACGGGACCGTCAGTGTTAAATCCAATGAACAGTCTGCAAAGCAATCACGGTTGCAAATGATGTTCGAAATGTCCACTGTAACCTTTTTCTTGACAAAGCACTTTAATCAAAACACGATCTTCGCTACTGATAACTTAATAAAGTGAAAAGTCTGTCAATGTTGACGTCAGAGTAAGCTATATTGACGTAAGTAAGTAAACAATATTGGAAACTGCAATTTTCGAGTACCAATTTATAATTGCTAATATTTCAACGATGGTAAGACGGATTATCTCGAGAATTCGTCGTTTTATCGAAATTAGATGCTTATTTATGCTGTTAAATGATAACTAAATAAAGTTCTTTATTTTCGAAGAAATTGAAACATATTGAGGAGGCCACTTTTTCGGGACACAGTGTAGATCGCGTGAGCTGCCGGTTGTGACAGATAGACGGACGGACAGGCGGGGTTCGACGGCGCCCGTAGATAAGACGCGCTGTACATCGCGTCAAATACAGACGGACGGACGGACAGGGCTCACAGTTCCATCAGTCGCTTCGCAAACTTAAGTTTGTGCAGCGACTGATGAAACTGTGTAAATGTTAAAATTGTGCTCGCATTCACTTTGTGTTACGGTACGTATCAGCCTATAAGTGTGGCACCAGGTAGGCCCTAGTTTGACAACAGAGCTACACTTTATTTAGTGTGGTATAGTTTGTGCGTTTGGCTCTATACGTGCTAAGCCGGTTCTTGGAGTTCCACTGCAGCCTGCATCGCTGTATGTGACAGCCTTTTGTTCAGTTTTGCGTGTCTGTGAACTATGGCAAGTCGAAACGCAATGTCTCCATTTAGTGATTAAAACATGTAACATCCCTGTCAGGGTCCCTCAGCGGAAGATTATAAATTTTTTTATCCGTTACAACAACATGCAACCAGAGTCGTCGCGGGACATGTGAGAAAACCCAACGACGCATTGTCGTTCAGTATGTACATAGGTTTATTACACACAGTCGTTCGAGTAAGATACATCGCTAGTCATATGTGATGACTCTGTTGATTCGTTTAACACAGTCCAAAGCTAGTCTAGCGGTGGATAGAAGTAAAGGCTATATAAGGCCAGATATTTCTACAACGAAGCCACAGATAGCCACGCATGGCCAGATCTAAATGCGCTGAAATACTGAATTTTGCGCAATGATTTTGAAGCCTGATTCCAGAGTTTGAGAACTATACATGCAGACCCAAGGTGAACAGGCTAAAGCTGTACAAACTGAACTGACCCAAAACCAGTGCCCACAGTCTGCCGCAGCTGCACAGTGCATATTGTAACACAGCAATAAAACGTGTTAAATACAGTTCAAATGGAAATGCCGCTAAATGCGCATTCCAATGTGCAGCTGCAATATAGGCATATGAAAAAGATAGAACGAACAGAACATGCTCAAAATTCACATGTGCAACAATATTCCTATAAGTAACCGGATCAGATCGTCAATAAAACAACAATAATACTGCAGTCTACCAGAAAATAGCTGCAAATGTGCACACATTTTATGACAAACAGCGCACAAATGAATAAAAAGAACAATAACTAGTAACATCAACAACCACTAACAACAGGATAAGAACACTAAGTGGCCTTACCCTGTTGAGAGTGTAGTGCGAATGCCAGCCAGCCTAGTCGTGAATATTAACGTGGATATATTCAACAAAAATGTTCTTTTCAATAGATTACAACCAGTCGGGAATTTGCAACTTTAAAACGTTATTTCAGGCATCTAAGTCACTGATGCCATTCTACAGGCAACTTACGGATACACTAGACACTATCAGAAATAGGCTTCCCTGAGGTGCTGGGCTCGATTTGAAGAAACTGGTCATCTTGATATTCCACTGGCTCTGGCTATGCTGTGAGAGGTTTGTTAGGTAACTGAATTTACCACGAAATGATATGTGCCATGCTTGCTTGCTTGCTAAATGTACCACGAGCAGTCGGGCAACTTCAGAGCATCATAAGACTTGAAATTATCACATACTGGAGAACGCATCCTCTGATAAACCTTTACGTAGTTTACATGTAGCTGACGTGAAACTAAACAGAAAAATATGGAAGCACGCGCCATTATGGTGATAAAATTCAAGTACGAAACACACTGTCTTCTGGCGAAAAAGCCATGCACCGTGTGTTGATTGATGTATAGTGATCAGGTACTGTATACAATTCTATAACGCCACAACTAACCCAATATCACCTGCAATAGCGTCTTTTATACAGACATTGTGCACTAGAGTATGCTACCGTGGCAATAATTATGCATCAGTTCATTGCAGTGCAATGCAAGTAAGAAAATCAACTTCTGAACATCAAATTTTGCAGTCAGGACAAATGTATGTGAATTAATAGTTTTCTACAAAAGTGCTTTTCAGTTCACTGTTGAGTTACCAGCACGCACGGGACAGACGGATGGACGGACATACAGTCGAACAGGGAGCAATGCGTTAGCGGCCTCCTACATGGAGGATCGGGAATAAGAAAGTTAATTAATAGTTTCACAACAAAAACTTGTAACCATGGCTCAATGGAGGCAAATGTTTTTCTCAAAGTAATGTAATAATGTAACTGAGGTTCTTGATTGTTTAATACTTTGTTGGTGAAGTTATATGAGTATTCATAAACATCTAAATTGGCAAAAGTTATTTACAGGTTATGCCTCTGGAGGCTATGCGCACTGCGCAGTACGCCGTACTCCTGGCTTGTAAAAGACTTACTGCCTCGTCGCTCCCAATGTAACAGGGTCCACAGAACACTCTTCTCCATCTAGCTCTGTCTTGTGCTGCCGCCTCCATTTTCCTGTCTGAATTTCTTTTTCCAGTTCTCTGCTCGAAGTGTTGTTTGGCCACCTACTTCCTCTACGGCCTTGTGGTGCCCACTGTAATACTTGTTTCACAATGCTGTCGTCACTTCTCACGAATGTGCCCAAGCCAGTTCCATTTTCTTCTTAGCTGGCACAGTACTGGCTCCTGATCAGTTTTCCTCCATAACTCCTGGTTGCTATTTCTGTCTCGTCAGTGTTGATTCAGAATTCTTTATAAACATTTGTTGATGAATACTTGTATTTTCTCGATACGACTCTTTGTATTACTGTCCAGGACTCGGATGCATAAAGTAAGACTGCTTTCACATTAGAGTTGAATATCTTTACTTTTGTTGCTCTTCCGACGATCTCTAATTTCTATAGTTGATCCACGGCTTTTCCAATCTGGCCTCTACGTCCTGGTCAATGTTTCTTATGGCACATATTACACTTCATAGGTAAGTAAAGTAAACTCTTTGATTTCATCAACAAAACCACTTGCCAAGGTGACTGCTTGCACATATGGGGCCTAAATTTTTGATTTTTGGCTCGACATTTGAAGGCCCGTGGGGTATCACGCCGATAATGTAAAGAAACACATGGGAGATTATGATTGACCACCGTACAAAATTTCATGCCCATTGATTACTCTGCTTGGAAGAAATCCGTAACCGAACAAAACAAACAAATAAAAATAAAGCTGTACATCCTCTAATACTATCATATGGCGGGTTAAAAAGTGTTGATGTCAAAAAGTACTCATTGGACTGAAACTGGAATTACCAGATTCAGCTGCAGCCAAAACCAGGCCGAAAATGGAAACGCGTTTCGACCAAAAGCAAAAATGAACACAATACTAGATAAGGCTGAAACCTATGTACATAACTTCACTGTTGCCCACACATGATGACACATGTTTGACCAAAAGTAACGAAATTTGCTTTCAGTGCTAAAACGTAAACTGCTTTCAGTTTAATTCAATCTTCACACGCTACTATGTACACGCTTCAATATCACAGCAATAATGCAAAGTTAATTGGATCCCTCTGATCAAGTTAGAAAATCGTCAAGCTTTATTTCTTTCATTGAAAAATTCAGATAAGGTAAATGTAATGCCAAAGAAGACGAAGATCATTCATTGTTACTCATACATTCCGTATAGGCCCTATGCACACAAATAATAATGCTGAAAGCCTATATTGTATTGACTTTTTGGGCCAAAAAAATCAATCTTTTAGGAATAAGTCCGGCAAAACGCAGCCGATCTGGACCAAATTCGGTATGTGGACAGGTCAAGAGGTGACAACGTTCAGGGTATGTTAAACGCAGTCGACCTATTTTGGGCAAAATAGGGGCTGGGACGAGTTTTTTTGTGTGGTAATCCATGAGACAACTTCGCAACGGCCGAATTTCACCATATTTGGCGACGAAACGTAATTCGGTGTCCCGTCTATGAATCCGGAAAGACATTTTCGAAAATTTTCACTTTATGGGTCATTTTCCCCAAATCTGAAATCGAAAGTCGGTCAAACAGGCACCTCACTCAGAGCAGATTGCAGGTCACGGGATACACTGCAGAGAGATACTGTTTACTTCACGTTGTAGTCCAAGGGCCAGGGAGTTTCCGAGGTCGGTCAACTTTTCTGTACGACGTACGGTAGCGGAGCTACGGGGCGTCAAAGTTGCCTAAATTTCGGATTTTGGCCTATTTTTCCTATACAAAACCCCTAAAACGTACCTTCTGGTGACCAGCCTACAACCCAGGCATTACATCGCAGAATACTTACGATTTTTCCATGTGGTATAACTGGTATTCGAAGGTCCAAAGGGGTGCCTTTCGGCACCGGGGTTTTCCTACGACTTTTGGTAGGGGAACTGGGGACCCCCAAACTTGCCCAAATTTTCGCCTATGGCAAATGGCTATACCCATACAGAATGCTAGTACATGGCGCGTCAGATCTGGACCAAAGATGTCTGAAAACGTGCAATTCTGAGGACAGATGTACTTTCCCACCAAATATCTTCGCCGCTACTCCTAACCACAAAACCCATTTTGGGGGACCTTTCAATGCAAAACTTATTCTACGGAGAGCTCTCCCTAAGTCGCACGTTAATAGACCTATGAAGCTGAAACTTTACAGTTATATAGGTACATACAAGTACTGGGGGTGTCAAAGTTTTTCGCTAGGGGCGTCTGGGGGCGCAGGGCCCCTTAATATAAATTTCGGACCCCCTATTATCTCAAAAACTACAAGAGCTAGAAAGTTGAATTTAAAAATACCATTGGATATGGTAAAGTACCCGCTTTAATTGGGTACAAAAATTATTATAATAATACGATACAACATGAGGGCGGCCGCCATATTGATTTTCGACAAATGTCTATATTTCCGAGGCAGACTACGGCTAACAACTGCAAGACGGCTTTCAGCCTACAAGTCATCGACGACTAAAACTTCCGGTTACACATGTAATGGAAAAACGTGTAATAGATTAATAAGAGATGTAACTAATAATGATCACCATGATAATAATAGAGATAACAATGATATAACAACAACCACAGTAAACTTCCTCCAATACTGGTAAGCGAAATCTCTAGGTGAAAAAAGCATGCATACACTCGGCGTGCAACCACAGTTGTAAAGTTGTGGGAGAAAAGGGATCGATGTTTTTTCCGGGGTCTGAGAAGGGGCTCTGATCTCTCCTCAGAAAATCTATATTTTTATTTTTAAAGATTTGAAATGGTATTATTTGGTGCATCCTGAGTCACATTTTTGTTGGGACATGCTTGCAGGATGTCTCAACTATGACACTATGTTCGCTGGCCAAGTGGACAGGCGGAAATGGAAACGATCAAACCTACTTCCCAAAGAGCTCACGGGGTCTGAAACAACTTTGAAAATTCACACTAAAATCTAGCCTGCCCTGGTCAGAGATAGGCCGTACGGTCTATCTCTGGTCCTGGTGGCGCTATCGGCAGCATCACGGTACGCGCTACCTGGCAACGGTGACCGACGAGCCTGGGTTCAAAGCCCAGCCTGGTTTGATCATTTGAGTCAGCTTTATAGCAGCGTATGCTTTGAGATTGAAATCTCGGGCAAGCACAGAGAGTTTGACAGTGTCCTCTTTAAACTGTGACTGTTGGCTGATACTGGGTTCAGCGACGCTCAGTATTAGTCGCTGCTTGAATCACTGATAACAGATGACATTCCCGCTGTACGTGTGTTAGGCCGTAAAAACAGCTCTGTTTGCACGCGTCGTTAAGTTAAGCCCTGAAGTCTAAGACGAGGCACGCGAGGGCTGGGCCGCTCACCGTGCAGTGGGTATAGTGACGTCAGAGATCAGGGTAAACACTAGGCACAAGGTCTCTCCACTTCCCTCCTCCAATCCCTCCCTCAGCCCTTATACACGCCTGTCTCTCGAGTGGGCTCTGATCATGCTGCAAGCAAAGTAGGTTGGCGGAGTCCATTACGAGAACAGAGGTCGTCAGCACTGTACTGTACCTCACACACACCGTCAGGCCAGCCTGATAGTGACGCACAACACTATACAATAAGCCTACACAAACACGTCCCACCCCTGGGGTCGTGCATTGGGCTAGCCCGTGAGGCAGCCTCAGCACTGGCTACGTGAAGGGGGCACGTGCCTCCCCACAAGATACAGATAGATACATACAAAAATTTCTGCACTTTCCAGCAATCTGGTCCCAAAAGTCGGGACACTACTTATGGTCCTGGAGTGTAACAAGTTGGGAAACCAGTGCCCCCAGTCCTATAGAGTGGCTGCACCCATACATTTTCAAACGCACATCAATACATATTTTCACCGAGTACTGATGAATGACAACAACGTAACAATATTAAACTGCAGGATACGTGGAAAAATAAGAAAGAGAATCAACAATGTTCGGCAGAAAGTTAAATGTCAACTGGTGTAACGTCAACCGGTTTCCGATTTCTCCTGAATGGCTCAGATTTCGTCGGACTCGACTTGAATTTTGTTCTAAAACAAGAAAACACATGGCACATTATTATTCTGTGACAATATTTCTGCTCAGCAACTTCAGCTGGCAGTCTTGTACCAGCAGTAAATATATTATATACTTTTAATTTTTTTACAGAAAAATACAATAAATGGAAGTGTAAAGTGTATAAAACATATCCGTGCTAGCAGTGTACATTATTTTTTGGAAACAGAACAAGACAAATATAACAATATAACCAGTAAAACTGTGTTTAAAAATATGTTATTGAAACACAAGTTGGCTTATCTTCAGTAGTCGCACAGGAAACAGGTTTTTTTCTGAAGGCCTATTGATATCGATTTAAATGAACAAATATACTGTGGGTCATTTCACTTATTGGACTAGTCTGTCGCTGAAACTTTCGCTGAGTCCTAAATTCGGACTGAGACCAAAGATCAATCAAAAAGTGAAGGTGAAGTCGTTTTTCGTTTGGACTCGGCGAAACAAATTATTCACTGAGACCAAACTTCGGAATGATCAATCGCTGACTCCAAAGCTAATTAACTAGGCGGTTGATTTTGCATGCACAAGATTGGGTTAGTCAGTTAGAGATCAAGTTTTGATGAACGAAAATCACTTCACTTTTTCGCTAATTCAAAAATAAACAAAGAAATACGATGACGTCAGCGACGAAGTTAGTGAGTAGCGCTGCGGCGATTGGTTAATCTCAACTACGGACTATGACCTAAGTTGACCCGTTTGGTCTGAGTTTTTGGTCTCAGTAAAAGACTAATCCAAAAAGTGAAATGACCTGACCCAGTGTGCTCAAAACATACCCCTTATGTTTTCTTTTTCACAAAAAACTCTCTTTTTTGCGTTACTCCTAGAAAAATTAATGAATTTTAACGTAGATTTCAGCCAATATACCTGAGAAAATGCTGATTCATAGCGCTGAAAAATAATTTATCTATTTGTTAAATATCTTTGCTAACAGCAACATAAATATGAACGTCAGTAAAAGTGCTGTTACAACAATGGGATTTACCACTGAAGATGAACATTTCATTAAATCGTTCTGACTGAGTAAAAAGTGTTGAATAAAACACTTACGCAAGATGTTTCCTGACAGAAAATGAAGTCTTAATAGGAAAAACAATTTTTATCGCGCGTCAGTATATTGACGCGCGGTATTGATATAGCATATCTGTCTGTCCGTCTGTCCGTCCGTTACGTTCCGGTATTAGATGAAAACGGTTTAACATATTGTCATTTTCACCATACGGTAGCCCAGTCATTCTGGTTTTATCACCATCAAACATCTTCACGAAATTCTGACGGGGTCAAACCTGGTCATCCCTGAGGGGGCGCTAAATACAGGTGGGGTATAAAAATTTCACGATTTTCTACCAACAAGTCGCTATATCTCGCAGACGATACAAGATAGCGCCATAGTTACTATGGAAGGCGAATAGGAACTCGTATGCGATATCAAATGGTGCCATTTCCAATGACCTTGAATGAACCCTAACCATGTTTTCAAGGTCACGCCACTCAATAACGCTAAATATCTCACAAACGGTTACAGATACGGCCAGGGAGGGTGCCACTTTTATTGTCTGTCCAATGCTATGCATGGACAATATAAATTTAACTGTGTGTGTGTGTCCGTCACACTTTCTGTCAACTCGCCTACAGGTCAGACCCCTCATCAGATTTTTACAGTTGATAGCTTAAAAGACGCGGATTTACGCAAGGATGTGCCTTTTAGGAGTCTCGGTGATGAATAATCACATTTAGGGGTCCAAAGTCCCCTAAAACCCCCATTTGGGGGCCTGAATAGGCATTTCAAGTCATTTGAACTTTTGAAGCCATATATGCGAAAAATTCAAATAGCTATATCTTCATATCTGTCTATCAGATTGACACGAAATTTGACAGGCAGCTATAGATGCCCTCAACGTATTGTGCGCGCAGCTAACGCGCGATCTGTTTGCGATAGCTAAATTCTTGTTAATAAAATTAGAGTGATATAGTTTTATGGCAGTGTGTGATCAACCAATCTGCGGAATGCTGTAACTTCTATCATTTCCCTCGGTCAATCATTTTAGCGAACAAAAATTCCATCTTCTGTCAGGAAACATCTTAATCAAGCATTTTGCTTCACACTTTTCAATCACTCACAGCCATTTAATGGAACGTTCATATTCAGTAGTAAATCGCATTGTTGTAATTAGTTAAAAATCGTTAATTTTACTAGGAGTTATGCCAGAAACAAAAAAAAGATGTTTTTTTTATTGTGAACACGGTGTACACAGACCAACTGTAACAACAGATGCAGCCATCAAGGGCCAGTGCACCAATAACTCATTCATTCATTCATTTTTAATCACATTATTTTGCAACAGTTTTTTGCTGTGAACGTTTATACACTGTGTTCAGAAAAAATCACCCAGTCTTATTTTGTTGCATAACTCTGAGAAAAATTAACCAATTTGAATGACAATTTCCCACAAAAAGCTGATAAAATGCTGATTCTAACTATCTGAAATAATTTGTGTTGCAATTAAATATTCTCTGCCAGCGGCAGTGTAAATATGACGTCAGTAAAAGGCCATTACAGTAGTGAGATTTATTATTGAAAATAAGCATCTCGTTAAATTGATGGAAGTCGCTAAAAATTATTTAGCAATATGCTTACTCAAGATGCTTTTTTGAATGAAGATGAAGTCTTGATGGGCTAAAGTCAGTGATCAAAAAATCAGTGGATATGAGCAATGTGTGCAATCATAACCAATACATAAAATAATGATACTGCGGCTGTCATTTTCTCCGTTAAATGCTTTAACCCACTAAAACTCTATCATCTGTCAGGAAAGCAGTTTGTTTCACATTGTTTATTTATTCATGAAGACTTAATTAAATACTGATCTTCAACGGTAAATTCCATTGCAGTAACGGCTCCATACATCGCTGCTAACAAAGAATAATTAAACGAAAACAGGTGTGTAGATTCAACATTTCCTCGGCTATATTCTCTGAAGTTTTCACTTAAATCGGTTGATACTTCTGCAAGAAAACAAAAGTGGGTGTTGTTTTTTCTGAACACAGTGTATATTGTCTAACGGGTTAAAGTTACAGTCCACGCAGTTACAGCTCACCCAGGTCCGACGTTCTGCGTTCCTGGACCACGGCTGTGAATGCGTTCTGCTATCTCCTCAGTTGTAAGCCGCTTTAGTGGCTCTGGGTGTGTTGTCACCATCATAGTTGTAGTTGTAGTCGACGAACGGGTGGCCATAGAGGCAGCGGCGGCGGCAGCATGTGAAGTCGACGGCTTGGACGGCGCCACGTGGACTGCACTCGGCGTCGCTACCGGGTGGAGGTAGATAGTTTCAACATCGTCGTGGAGCTGGACCATCTCAAAGGACTCGGCCCCGTCAATGTCTGTCTCCGTCTGTGTCCCTGTCGTCGAAGTTACTGGTTCTTCCTCCTCCTCTTCTCTTCTTCTGCAAGACAGCATTTCAGACCACCCGTGCAAGTCAGATTTAATCTTAATTGTGTTTTGTATTAACTGTCATGTGTAATAGCATTAAAAGCCCTCGATGTATTTACGTGCTACTTCAATCGCAACATTCATCCATTCTATATGCCCCACAAGCCATCGTTCTCGATGGCTGAACGCTAGCTGGGATGTGAGTAACTGCTGCCCGTTTACTGACTAGGCCTAGGTGCTCGCCTGCCACACAACAAATGGTATCAGGCACAGCAAACCTTGCTTGCACCTCAGTGTGGGTGCTACCAGCTGGCAAATTCAATGGCAGGATCGTATCTGTTTTGCGGTGATCTTGCTACAAGCAAAGCTATAAACAAAGTAACAGTGTGACACAACAAAAACAACACTCACCGGCTTTTAGAACATATAAAACATAAAGTACTGACCGTCGCCAGCAGAGCAGCAGGATCAACAGGATGATAAGCAGCACCAGAAGGAGGCAGCCTATGCATATCAGAAATATCACCCACCACGGAATCCCATTATCATCATCATCCGCTGGCGACTCTGTTGTCGTGATATCGGCTGCTGCTACAGCGGCAGGCGACGTCTGAAACATGGACACGTATACAGGGTAAAGCAAAATAAAATATCCCAACACGAAAATTGCTATATATCAGAAACGCCTGAATATTTTTGCACCAAATTTCGCTCATTTGTTTGCCACAATATTGTGCACTGATGTATTGCTTTGTGCTGTATTTACTTAACATATGTCAAATTGACGGAAATGCAAACTTCAAGAACGAAATTCACAACTGAACAAAAAGTTCATTTTATTATTAAAGTAATTGAGCAACAAGTACCACCTTTGTTGTGACGTCATTATTTTTGGCCGACCGTTAGGTCTAGGCCTATGCCATAGGAAATCCGTCCGTCCGTCTGTAACGTTGGTGTATTGTGGCCAAACGGCTTAAGCGATCGGGATGATTTTTGGCACACACCTTGCCCTGGACAACAGTGACCATGTGTTAGACGGAGGTCCGAATCCCCCCACTGAGGGGGTTTTTACAAAACGTACCACGTCACGTTCCGGTCGGCCACCTCAGCACTAGCTGAGTTCTTGTTACTATACTGTGACTTGACACTTTGCCATATTCATGACATTTCTGACTTACGCCAGTATTAGGATGTGTGATACATTTTAACACTTTACATACTGTTGTTAATTGCAGTAGTGAGTGTGTAGTTTCTTAACGGCACATCAGCACAAGAAGGCTATTTAGTGCCATTCAAGGTTAATTGCAGTATGTTATGTTTTCTACGTGTGTTACAGTGATTGATTTTGAAGTTGTGAACGCTGTGAGAGATGGAAGATACGTGTAGTTTATTCACGTATGAAGTTACATCATCTTCTGCTGCATCTACAACCACATCAGCACATTGTACATACGTCAGCAGAGCATATATCGAAAGGTAATTTCCCGAGTTGTTCATATCAGTCCTAGCTATTAGCCATTTGATTATAATTATTATGGCAACTTTGTTTGCCAGCTGTGTGATTCTAGCAAAGCTTTTTTATTACTTTGTTCTGTCATTCTGTCATTCGTTCGTTCGTTCTGTCGTGATTGATAACTCACGAACGCGTGAACGGACGTCGACCAAACATCGTAGGCATGGGCAAGGGGTGACCCTCATGAAGTGATTATTTTTGGTGTTGATCCGGATCCACTCCAGATGTGTATGTAGTATAAGTTTTTCACTTACGTTAACACTGGCAAATACAATTTTTTAATGATATATTGTCACTCACCAGGGGGCGACGCTGCAGTGACCTTATCAGATACGGCATTTTGTACGTCACCAAAGGGCTACAATGCAACAGCCTTGGCGGAGTTTGCGCTCTCTGAGAGCTCTTGCTTGTTGCTGTAATTTGGTTGTAGTTTACGTTTATACGTCGTATGTTTAAGAGCTTTATTATTATTTTTTTATTTATTTTCAGAGTACCAATATATAAACCGAGTTGTGACGCCAGATCAGAGACGTCTTTAAGCATTGCTGAACGAGCGCAGACGGTGCCCGCGTCTTTTAAATCAGCATTGAACTTCGCTGACGCTCAGAAGCAAGAAGTTGAAGAGTCGATTAATCATACAGATTGTAGCAACTGCACGAGAACTGAAGAGTCGTGTGTGATAAGTGGAGATGCAGAGAACAGTTTGGAGAGTAATAACGTCCGTCGTGCGACTGGCGAAGCATCAGTTGAAGATGGTCAAACAAGTAGGCGAGCCGTGGCAGTTTGCGTGAGTTTAGTGGTCAATGGCGACGCCCGCGATAAAACTGCAAGTAGTTCCTCTGCTTCGCATTCCCAGAAAGCTTTATCTGACGATGCCGTTATCAAGGTTGACGCTGCGCATGCGGATCTGTTGAATTCAGTTGAAAACTCGGCAGACGCAGAGCTGACAAAGAATGACGATAACAGTGACGTAACACAAGATCATCTGACTGGTTGGGCTAAATGTAGTTCGAGTGGGCAGCTGGTTGACTGCAGTTGCCTAAATGATGGTGAGCAGGTGCGTGATAAAGAAACGTATCACGTGCATTGCAGCGAGGTATACAATGGCTCAGATTGTGTTGCTGAAAGTAAAGAGCACGTCGTGTCACAGAAATGGTATAATGATGACGGAATATTAGAAAATGAAGAGTTAGCTTCGGCACTACACAACACACGTGCTCTGAACAAAATGAATGAAGCAGTTGCCGATAAACTGATTCCTAGAGTTGCAGCGTTAGGTGGAGCGTTGGCTGATGAGAACATGTGTACTGACCGCCAGGAAATCTTAGTACGTAAAGCGCAGCGGACTATTCTTGATTTTGGTGACAGCGTGCTGGCCATCGCTGACTTGACGCTATTGGAAACCGGTGAAAAGCTGGATCTGTCTCGAGGCAAATGTAGTCAGGGTTTGAATGTCGGAGCACACGACGCCGTTGATGAGTTCAAAAACGTAGATGAAGTCAGCAATCTTGTGTCAGATGTTGCTGCATCATCTGTTAACAAGTTGGCAGCAAGCTGTGAAGACACAGACTGCCGTGCTAGTGTAGACAACATCTTTCCAGTAGACGCTTGTGTTCCAGCTGGTCACTCTGCGAAGAAAGAACTGTCAGAGATAGCGAATAATATTGAAAACCTGCAGTCATGGATTCACAGTACAAACTCAGAAGTTCAGTCGAAAACTGCCAGTGATGATGCTGGTATCTCGTTAGATGCAGTGGAACAGTACGCTAGCGAGCTGCAGAAGAAGAAAAGTGAGTTGGATCAGCTTAACACACAAGTCAAGGAACTTGAGAAGATTGATGTTGTCCGTGACGAACGGTATCGCGTGGTGTCCGTTCATGCTCAGCTTCACAGCCTGAGTGCAACTCTCAACACGATCGCGTCGGAAGCCGTACGTATCTGTCGACAGGTGTTGCGTTAATTTTGTACGGAATGCTTAGCTGTAGGATAATTGAAATCTGTCAGTCAGTCAGTCAGACAATCAATATGTTTATATAAGGCAGGTTGGCCCGGCACATACTACACCGCTTGTAATTTTGCCATGTGCACACCACAACCAGTTGCCCGCATTGTCCCCACATTCCTGCCACCTTTCACTGTATACTACCGGTACTCTGATCTGATGTCTAAAATCTATCAACTTGTGCGGCTAGAAGCTAGATTCGCCTTATATATACCGTGTCTCAAAAAAACTGTGCATTTTTGTTTCTGTCAGAACTTCGTCAAATTTCCATCAATTTTAATAAATTTTGGTAGGTAGATGGCAAAGTGGCTGAAATTGTACGCTATTTATACACTTTCCACTTAACCTGACCCACGTCACTACACTACCTTGTTAAACGCGGATGTTCTAAATTTTTACCTAACACCAATTTATTACAATCAGATTGCTCAGATTTGGTATCAAAGTGAAGACGGCATACTTTCGAGACAACTTTCTTCCTTAGAAGTCACTGCCAGACATGTATGGTTGTTCTGAGATTATTTTTTATGTTTCAACAGGACAGTGTCCCAGCACTTCGAGAACACAACACCGTCGCTTTCTTGGAGTGAGAGAGAGACGCGAGAAACGCGTCGTCGTCTAAGCGCTTGTGTCCGTGTATAGGGTACATTTTGAGCAAGAATTTGACAGTTTTGAGCCAATCTGTCATGACAACTAATAACTCTGTGAAATAAACCATATTTCAGTTTACTGTGTGATCAGTGGTTAAATTGTAGGGCCTAAAATCAGAGCAAGGGGAACGCTTTCCCCTCCCTTCCATTTTCTCCCTCCCTTCCCTTTCCTTTTTCCTCACCCCTTCCTTTCCTTCCCTCTCCCCTTTGCCTTCCCCTCCACTCCTTCCACTTAGAAGTAGGCCCCATAAATCCAGCTAGTGGTCTAGGGGAGCGCTGTAAGCTCCCCCAGCGGGGGCGGGGGCGGACCGAAATCGAATTTGGTGCATTTTAGCCTTAAAATCTGACATCTGGTGGCAACAATTTTAAAAATTGTGCTGTGAATCAACTGACCAAATGTCGTGCATTTTATGATTACAAAACATTCCAACTAACCAAGGCCACTACAAATTACAGAATGCATGATTTAAAGTTACCCCTATTGACAATAGGGGTAACTTTAAATAATGTATTTAACGCACATTTTTTCTGTAGCTTGTGTTGTAGGTAGCTGTCATCGAACGACTGAAGGCCGTTTTCACAGTGTTGTTCTTGAACACTTATCTGCAAGATACGACCATTTTCTAGCTGTAACCACAGCGAAATTTGGAATCAAATGATGATTGACAAGTTAACAACTGACATTAAACGAACTAAAACTTCAATTTGTTGTTTAATTGTTAAGTTATTACTGCAGTATTGAATTGACTATTGAATAGTAAAACAGTGAAGACTAGACTAAAGGCAAACGAAATGCCCTTGCTGGTTTTACTTTTGACTGAGGTTTCACTTTAAACTTTTTTTGTGGTTTGGGGACTTTGACTTCAATTTTGAAGTTCGATATTTGACAAGGTAGTGTGGTGACACGTTTTAACTGTGCTGAGAATTTTAATGATTGATTTATTTTAATTTTCCGAATCAGCTGGTGAAACAATTTTGAAAATCGATCAATGTTTGACGAAGTTATTATAACAATAAAAGGGGGACGTTTATTCGGAACCACGTGCTGCATTTGACACTATAAACAGTGAGTTCTTAACTGAGGGTGCATTCCAATGGGCCAGCCGGCCGCCAACCGGTGACCAACCGGTGACCCGTTCCCAATGGAACGCATCTGGGTGACCAACCGGTGACCGACCGGTGGCCGG
>Ga0209149_1000271_pt1 | contig 20590 bp, 10 predicted proteins | sample WorMetTyACAVOLI2_FD_187423 | JGI IMG/M metagenome (GOLD analysis project Ga0209149, IMG submission 187423) | Marine gutless worms symbiont microbial communities from Max Planck institute for Marine Microbiology, Germany - Olavius algarvensis... ... | reverse complement strand
ACTATAATACTGAATAAGTACTATATTATTTTATGACGGTTAATGCTATAACTGACACTAAAAAAGGGAGAACAGGGATTGCGCCTACTTATCTTCATACTACCCGATAACTCAGTTTTACGAGCAGCGGTCGGGCCGGGCCGGTTTTTAGGTTTGACCACAAGCAGGCACTGCCTACGGCTCGTGTCAATTTTTAAACTCGCACTTATAGATTTCAACAAAGGAATGGCAACTTCCCGTAATATTTCTAAATAATGTTATCATTCTCTCTATACGAAACCTAACGGTTCAATAAGGCACTGTATACACCATACCTTCAATTCCGATTTATCAGCCGCCATGTTTGTTTGGCAATCATCAAAAAATTCCGCTGTGTGGAAAACCGACAGCTGGCGATAATGACAATCCGGACGTAGGCTATAATCAAATCCAGTTTATCGATATAGTTGACAAATTGTTGTATATTGTTGAATGTAATATAAACGATCCGCTAAGTGTTTAAGCTGAAAGACGATTTTAATCTATTCTTTATTTAGGGCAGATGTAAGTGCACCTTGTGCCTGTCTGTCCTGCTCACTTGCTTTTCTATTGCTGTATGTTGTCTTTTTGAGCAAATATAATGATGATTCAGCAGTGTTTTAGCATTCTGCCCATATGGGTTAGATCTTCTGAAGCTCTGCTTTTTGCGTGAGCATTTTATTCCCAGTATAGTCGTTGTATGTGCTTAATGGTTTTTGCTGGTTTTGCTTTTGCTGAACTGTGCCAAAAATATGGTATTGCTGTTGGATATTCTAGTATCTGCTGTAAATGTGTCTGGGCTGCTTTTATTATCGCTTGTTTCTCTGTAATCTGAGCAAATCTCTTGTTTCTGTTTCTGCGGAATACTCGCTAGTCCCTCAGAGGTATCACAGCGAGTATGCCGTATATTTTATTTTTCTTCTGTTTAGCCTGTCGGTCACACTGGGTCAATGGGTCATTTCACTTTTTGGATTAGTCTATCGATGAGACTAAAGACTGAGACCGAACAGCTCAACTTTGGACTCAGTCTGAATTTAGGACTCAGCGATTATCTCAGCTGCCAGCAAACTACTGTACAGCATGTAGAAACAAGAAGCTCAGCTGTCGCAGAGACCGCGCGATGGCGCGCGTGCTTTGCGTCGTATCACTGGATATTTCGCTACGTCACTCAAGGTCATTCGAAGTGACAGTCTTAGGACGTAAGTCCCTATTAGTAGTTCATTGTAGCTACCCGGTAGGCCTATGTCTGTATCTCGCACCGTTGAGATATTCAGCGCTAAATAACGGTGTGACCTTGAACTTTGCGTTTGGATCGTTCACGGTAATGAATTGAACGACCCAAACCCAAAGTTCAAGGTCACACCGTTATTTAGCGAAAACGGCACTATTCAAAAGCTTGGGTATACGCTTTCCTATTCGCATTTTGTAGCAACTATGCATGTTTAGTGGTCTCTGAAATATTCAGCGCCAAAGAATGGCGTGACCTTGACGCTTGAAAACTGGGTCAGGGGTTGTTCAAGATCATTGAAAGTGGCGCCGTTCGATAGACGATATACGAGTTTCTATTGGTCGGCCATTGTACCATTTTCGAGTTATTTGGCGTTAAATAATATCGTGACCTTGAAATCTGGGTTAGAGGTCACTCGAGCTGATACTGTACAGCTTAGAGGACATAACTACAAACTGTACAAAAACAGATCACTGAAACGATGCAGAATGTGGTTCTTCAGCCAGAGAGTTGTGAACTGCTGGAATTCTGTTGCCACAGGAGGTCGCTGATAATCTAAAAAAAACTTCCATAGAAGTGTGACATTTTTGTAAGGGTAGAGATGTGCTCCTGATTGAGCACAAGGACGTCGAATGCATTATCGGCGTCGATAATGCACGGTCACTGATAATGCATGACCACGGCTAGCACGTAGCCCGGCTCGGGTCGTCTCGGTTGACTGACTGTGCATTCATTGTCTGGAAGTCACGGCAACGTGGCCCAGTGGTGGGCGTGGTACGGTGGTCGTGTACTATGAGATATAGGCCTACGTTGACGAGCACCATTCAATAGACCGTACGTCATCAACAGTGCACGTGTATTCATTAGTGACAGCTCATGCAAAACCATTTCCGGTTTCCAGCCATCATATCTGTATTTCTGGTAGAATGGTAAACTTATGTCAAGGAACTCAGCATTAAAGCATTGGTAGTCGTTGAAATTTCTCCTCTACCAGTGCCAAAACATGAGATATAACTATATCCGGTTTGGCGTGACCTTGAATTCTGGGTTAGGGGTCTTCTACGTCATTGAAAGTGGCACCAGTTGATGACTTTAGTCTTGCATTCTAACTAGGCCTTATAGCTCTAACTTTTATCGTTTTCGAGTTATTTGACGTTGAATAATATAATGACCTTGAAATCTCTGCTACGGGTCACTCAGGACCATTGGAAATTGCACCATTCGATGACTGATTATGATTTCCTATTTGCGTTCCATAGTGACTATGGTCCTATCTTCCATCATTCCGAGCTAAAGCGAAATATTAGTCGAAAGTCACAATTTGTTCATACCCGACCTGCATCCGACGCTCCTGTTAGGGTCCCCGTCCGAATATTGCCATAACGTTTGGCACGGTATTGGAAACAAGAAGCTCAGCTGTCGCAGAGAGACCGCGCGACGCTTCGTGTCATTGTAGGGCGTGTGTAAGTCCTTATTACTATTCCATTGAAACTGTCTGTATCTCGTGCCATTTTTTTAGATATTCACCGTCAAAGAATGGTGTGACTTTGAAACCATGTGAGGGGTCGTTCAAGGTAATTGAAACTGGCGCCGTTCGATAGACCATATACGACTATCTATTTTTATGGATCTATTTTGTACCGTTTTTGAGTCATTTGACGTTGACTAATATCGTGACCTTGGAATTTGGGTTAGAGGTCACTCAAGGTCATTCAAACTGGTACCATTCGAAAGGTTGGGTGCGGTTTCCTATTCGTCTTCCATAGTAACTATGGCTCTATCTTGCATCAGTTCCGAGATAAAGCGAGATATTGGTCGAAAATCGTGATTTTTCATACCCCTTGCATTCGACGCCCCCGTTAGGGGGTCTCCGTCGGAATATTTCCATTCCGTTTGGTGTGGAAAAACTAGAATGGTGGGGCTACCCGATTGTGAAAAAATTTCAGGATACGTGCAACCGTTTAGACACAATACCGGCGTGTGACAGACAGACCGACGGACAAACGGACGGACATCTTGTCACAGCATAGTCCGCGCTATGCATACGCGTCGCGCGGTAAAAACTAGAATGGTGAATCTACCAGATGGTGAGAAAATATGTTTAGCCTTTTCGATAAAATATCGGTGTGTAACTGACAGACGGACAGACAGACAGATATCTTGCGACGTATAGTGCATTCGCGTAACGCGGAAAATATAGTAAATTACCTATAAGTAAATAGTATAGCCACTGTAATATTTCATTACATCCCAGAGACGTTGTGCTATATGCATGTATACATTCGACAAGCAGTAGGCCATCAAGAATTATCATCACATCATTTCTGTGTATACCACAAACAAGAACTTAGCTATCGCAAACAGATCGCGCATCAGCTGCGCACACGTACGTTGAGGGCATTCATAGGCCTAAATATTACACCGTGACCTTGAAATCTAGGTTAAGGGTCACTCAAGGTCACTGGAAACGGAACCATTGGATAGATCCTACACGACTTACTATTAGTCGAGTCATTTGACGTTAAATACTATCGTGACCTTGAAAATTATGTGGGTTAGAGATCACTCAAGGTCATTGAAAGTGGTACCATTTGAAAGCTTGGGTACGGTTTCCTATTCGCCTTCCATAGTAACTATGGCCGTATCTGTAGCCATTTTGGAGATAATCAGCGTCAAAGAATGGCCTGACCTTGAAATCTGGATTTCGGATCCTTCATTGAAAATGGCGCGGTTCGATAGACCATGTATGACTTTCTATTAGTCCGCCATTGTAACTATAGCGCTATCTTGTACCATTTGCGAGTTATTTAACGTTGAATAATACCGTGACCTTGAAATCTGGCTTAGAGGTCACTGAAGGTCATTGAAACTGGTGCCATTCAAAAGCTTGGGTGCGGTTTCCTATTCGCCTTCTATAATAACTAGGGGGCCTATGGCGATATCTTGTATCGTTTGCGAGATATAGCGACTTATTGGTAGAAAATCGCGAAACTTTTATACCCCACCTGTATTTAGCGCCCCCGTAGGGGGTGATTCTGTCGGAATTTCGTAAAGATGTTTGATCCTGATAAAACTAGAATGACTGGTCTACCGTAGCCTATGGTGCAAAAACTATGACAATATGTTAAGCCGTTTTCACCTAATACCGGAACGTGACGGACAGACAGACGGAAAGACAGACAGACGGACGGACAGAATTGCTATATCAATATCGCGCGTCACGGCGTCAGTATGCTGACGCGCGATAAAAACGACAATGGTATGCAGTGATAATACCGTGATAACACGTCAAGTATGACCACTATCAGAATCAAAAGGACAGTTGCTGATGTAACCACTGGCGGATTCAGGTGGAGAGGCCACGGGAGTATCGTTCCTATGATGGTTGTATCATTAACGTTACTGTATAAATACAGTATAGTACGTGTACTGTTTGACATCATAGACCTGGCTCGGCTATACCGATTGCTAACTGTCTACTTCATACATGGACTGACACGGCAGTGACATTTGCTTTGTTTTAGATTATATTGCCTATTTCTTGTAAATGTAATGCGTGTCTACAAAACGTATTAGGTGCCTTGAAATGGCATATTTTTGTGCATTCTGGCGCTTTGTTATAAGTTATAAACTTAAGCCCGGTATACACTGGCGACAAAGTTGAATTCAACACGGTAGACTTCGTTGAAAGTCGACTATTGCCGAAATCGGCAACAAATCGGCAACAAAGTCAACTGTTGCCGTATACGTTCAACTTTGTTGCCGGTTTTGGCAACAAATCGACAACAACGTGAATTTGACATCTTGTCGCGGTCGACCTTGTTGCCGATACGTTCAATTCGATCTGTTGCCGATACGGTCGACATTATTGCCAGTGTGTGTACGGGGCCAAAGCGACACGAAGTCGACTTTATCCACTTTCAACAAAGTCGACCGTGTTGAATTCAACTTTGTCGCCAGTGTGTACCGGGCTTTAAAAGGCATGCAATAGCAACGCGCCAGAAGGCACCATATTCAAAAATTTTCTGGGGAGGCAGCACAGCCCTCACCCCAGACCCTTCCCCCGGCGTAGAAACAAAAGCTCCCTCCCCAGACTCTAACTTGCTCGGAGCCTACGGCGCCTCGATCTTCGTGTCTTTCGTACTTTAGCCCCCCCCCGTTGAAAAATCCTAGAGCCGCCACTGACTGTAACGCGCGTCGAAAAATTATGCAATACATCTATGCATCACGCATGTGACTGTACTGAAATACATCTGTGCCCAACGATATTTCTACTATACTAGCACTAATTCTGTCATTTTAAACAAATATTGTGTACCAAAATTTTTGTAAGAAAAGGACCCGAAATTAGTTTGAAAATGTACGGGCAACGATACTAGAAATGCTTTGGGGTGCCATGTTCAGAAAAAAATATAGGCCGACATTTGGTTTTGGCTACATCTGTGGTTGACTTATTGTCTATAAAAACTTTTTTCTGCAAAACGTAACAGCTAGCTAGAATGCCCTGCTAAATACAACCACTAAATAACAGTCAGTAACACCAATAAATATTCTTCGAAATTTGCACTGAAATGTCTGCTGAAGAAAATAGCACAAACTAAGAGAGCTTAAGACTGCTTGCAGTCATATGATGCCTCCGCCACAGCGTGTGTGTCCGCCATGCCCGCCCTGCGGACGAGCTAGTCCGAGTGGGACAACGCCACGACGGGACAGACAACGGGACATTATAGCCTTCCGCTGCACATAGCCTGTGGCGGCATAAAATACAATGCAGCACAACCATACATTTTAGTTTAACGTGTCAAATAATTACACTAGCAAAGTTCGGTGTCCAGTTTGGATCCGTCTGTCAAACTGAATGTTCAAAGTATCGTCCTTGCCTTGTGCTGCAACACAGACGTGAATGTCACGGTGCCACGTGCATGCTGTAAATCAGTCGTTGATCCAGTTAGCATTAACATTAGCATAATTTTTTTTCTATTGCGCAGACCCCCACTGTAAGACCGAGGCCGCATTACATAGTCACTACAGGGTCACACTACTCTGACATGTGCTGTTTCAGGTCGTCGACGATTCTGCAGGATCCAAAGAATATTTGATTTATAGTGACAAAATTCAGAGAACCTATTATTACGAAGAGACGAATACTACTACTGCAATTTTCGTGCACATCATGCAAAAATCGAGAAAAAATATGCAAGACAAATGTGTCCATCAAAGTGCAATACAATACAGGTAAACAACTTTAACCTTCAAATTCGCCGGATTTAAATCTGGTTGATTACAGTATTTTACGCCGGCCTATACAAGCTGCGTGCTGCGGATATAATTATGTCCCGTTGTTCTGATGTCCCGAAGTCCCGTGCATGAAACAACACGGACTCGTCCACAGGGCGGGCGAGTTTATTAAACACATGCTGCTGCAGGGGCATCCTATAACCGCGCGCGGTCATTCATTACGTAGTTGAAACATTCAGTATTGAAATATTGCAGAAGTTGTATCAAACACGCATCGCTGATCTGGACAACGTAAAACATCCAGTAACTGCAGCTATAAGACTGCCCGCTGTCACTTGATGCCCCCGAAGCAGCATCTGTATATCTGCGGATTATTCCATTAGCTGTATTAATAGTTATCTCGCATTTACACGATGTCACTTGCCAAATATTATAACGACGTATTTGAATTTCTTAAAGTAATGTACAAAATACTCTACTGTCTTTCTTCTGGGCTCATGATGATTATAGGTAAAACTATTATATTTTTTGTGGAACAAGTACAGTAGGTTACAGATATCACCGGCAGTTATTTAACAGTCACGTATCGTCAGCTGGTGTGTAAAGTTGTACATCATATCTCACTTTACATACACAATATTTTACACAATGTAGTACGACGTACGTGTGCAAACTACGTACGTGAAATATCACATGTAACGAACTCACTATCCAAAACTGCCTCACAACGAACTAGTTGAACAATCAAACGACAGTACAGTTCGACGTCTGAAGTCATACATTCATACGTGTTCCAAACCAAAAATAGATCTGTCGAGCGATAAGTAATTCTAACTGTGCAAGAAATGACGCGTACTGACAACTGAAGCCCTCATTTGACTGTTCTGTGGTAGGTAAGATCGACGCTGGTAAACAAACATTTGAGGGCAAGTGGAAGATATGGAAGACATGGGAAACCTTGGCATCAACTGAGGGGCAGGGAACTGTCTATATGCGGAATGTAAATCTCTCAGAACAACAGGTCGAACAAAATACAAATTATCTGTACAAGCGGGCCGGGTTGATGCTAACAGCCGCGGTGACCTAAATCTGGCTTGAGACAGATGATCTTGACTGTTTCTTCGTGTTGTAGCAAACTGCTGCGGATCACTGGCAAGTGAGTGTTGTGGGTGTTCAGGTTTCACCTGGTTAACGCGGTTGATGTATGATATAGAGCTGTCCAGCGGCGTCGCAGTGTCCGCAGCCGAGCTGCTGCAAGACGACACGTCACCGAGTTCCGTGGACAGATCCACAGATAGCTCATTCGATGCACCGACGGCATCTCGACGCCTTTGTTCGACGCCGTAGCTAACGTTGTAGGTTTTGCCTAAACTCTCTGCACGAGGATCGCTGTTCCCTTGAACTGCCAACTGCCGCGTTAGCTGATGGTGAAGTCTTTCTGGTTCATATGCAGCGTCAGCATCCTGCCTATTAGGCTTAAGTTCACTTCGTTCAATAGGCCTATTGCCTCGACCCTTACTGTCAACACTAGAACCGGGCATGAGCACCGGTTTACGTTTGTATTCACGAGACAGCTCCTTGGCCAAAACAAGATGTCCGCACCTAGAAGAATTCGTCCTAGAAGAATCCGTCGGATCGGAGTGGAAAGGTTTGAGATTCAAATGCTTGTTTTCTGGATGTTGTTTCTCGTATGATCTTCGACTTGAAGTAAGTTTCTTCTTGGGACAAGGTGTCGCTAAATTCGCAGTCCCTGAGCACAAGTCCCTGCTGTCCGTTCTTGATCCGCTCAGCTTATCTCCTGAAACAATAAACAAACGTTTGCTTCAGAGCCAACCTATGGCTCTGATCATAGTTATTGTGGAGCTGCTGTGTGATAACGGAATGTTGTACGATGTGAGGTGTTTTATTTCAGATATTCATGTTTACTGTTTTATTTCTGGAACACGTGCAACTTTGGTTTAAAATATGCTGCGGAGAGACAAATTTCATTAATCTTGTTATAATCTTGTTATCTTGTTTCTTGTTATAATTACATCCAATAGCCAATCAATTTTTTTTACTCTTTTTTACAACAACAAATAAGCTTACAAGTACTAAATTTTCTTTTCATATGGTCCTCTGTAGTACACAAGCTCAGTTAAGCTACTTTGAGGTACCATTTGTGTATGATAAAGTTATATTGAACTGTTATTTTCATGCATAATTCAATTAATTCCTTTTTAATAGCCACTGATTTTATTCATGTATACAATAAATAAATGCTTCCAATGAATAAATGCTTTTTCTTCTTTTGTTTCCAACTCCAAACCACAGTGATCTTTACACAATGATTATACTGGCAAAATTTTCTATACTGGCTTGACTGGTGAATGGCTGGCAGCAGCGAAAACTTTAAAGTTTGTTAGCATCTGTCAGCAATCGAATCGACACGTTAACTCACCGCTTCCAGCTGCGGAAACTGGTCGATGGTAGGAATTCGCCCGTTCTGGGTGATAATATCGACACTTTGCACCATATGTACACTTTGCATACGGACAAACTTGTGCGCGCGGCTCAGACACAACGGGTCCGTTTCTGAGAAAGTCGTCAAGAGATGGACCATAGCGACCGAGTGGGTCATCGGGAGGCATAAACCTGTTACACATGTCGTACATCTAAGTTCTATGAGACATTGCATGCTGCAACTGTACGCCAAGTTACACCAGGGTCGTGTCCAACAGCTCCCCGGTCTAATAAGCCTGTCCATTCGGCCGGCCTATGTTAGACTGGTCAGCTGTTGGACAGCTTTCATCGTTATCCAGTAGAACAAAATAGCAGTGATTGTGGGCAGGCGATACACTATGTATCTGGCAACAAATTCCGTACTATACCACGTGTTACTTAACATACTATTGGCCAACTAAGATATACTTATATAGATCAGAACCTTCAACTACACGTTATAAATACCTTTCAATTCGCAAATAGCTCTCATACAACCAAACAACATCGTTATAAACACTACGTCACGTGACCTGCAGCTCGTGTGGATCGGCATAAAATTTGATCCATCAAAAATGGCCCATGGCCTTTAGCCGGAGCGTGTCCAACAGGTGACCGATTCAAAACAATGGTTCAAAAACGTGGACCGGTGAGCTGTTGGACACGCTCCAGCTGTACACGACGAAATCAGTTACTACAACAACAAACGTTTAACGGTCCTTTATTCGGGACAACCCAGGAGAGCCAGCACGAGAACTCTCAGAAACATTAACCCACTATACCACCTTCATTGTCCTCAAATTCCTCACATGCACTCTCAGCCTTCCTGAGACCTCCCATTCTACCTCTAGGGTGTAATACTAGGGAGAATCCGGGGGACATAGTTGAAAGAAACATGAAGAACCCGAGGACAAGAACCCACACTTCCTTTATACTTGCCTAATTCTGGAGTAATAAGGCCCTCACTGGTCCGCTCGCACTGACGCCTCTCATAGCAGGCATGCAGCAGCCGCACAGACGACAGCCATGCAACCCTAGGTGTTTTATGTCAGATGCCCTCAAGTGACGAAATCACTTAAACCGGACAAAGTCAACTCAGCAAAAATTCAAGAACACATGTCACAGTCACACACTGATAATGTATGTGGACAATAAAATGACATTTTTCATTTCTGCCTTTTGCTCAAAACATTAGACAACAGATGCACAAAAAGTAACCTGTCGTTAACAAATGAGTACATCAATAGCCGCTCCTCGATTGCTTTGCAGAAATCCTGATTTTCAGCAGCCAAGTCACGATAGGTGTCATTAGAGACAATAACTCCGTCAGTTTCAGCAGCCAACTTAACGATGTATCGGTCATCGTGGCACACGATGCGCTTTCCTCTGATTTTACGTGAAGGCGTGAAAACAAGAATATTTTCCTGTTCCAGTTCCGACAATATCTGTGGCTCTTCAACAGCACAAAATACAGAAACTTAAGTTCGTTCATCACCAAAGTATATACAAGTCTTATAAATACAAGTACTAATCAGTAGATTAGATAGCCGAACGTTACCGCTTGAACCACGCCATCGCTGCACAAGCAGCGTGCTAAGCACTTGTCTGCGGAACGATGTGCGTGCAAGCTGCTTGCTAACAAAACATACCCCAGATGAAGTGATAGTTACACACGCCCTACTAACTATATGATCTATCGATAGGCCCCATCTTCAATGATCTTGATCGACTAGATTTCAAGGTAACGCCTCGAATGCTAAATATAGTAATATTTATTAACCATACATGACGGCAGACAGATAATGCAAACATACGAAAAAAACAACTACAAAATAAAAGTAAGAAAGAAATATATGTCATTAACGGTACGCCTTCAAGATAGACACATGCCTACTAGTAAAAAGTTACACACGCCCTACTAATAGATGTAATTGCGAATAACCTTGATCGACGTACAGTTGAGTGACTTGCAAGTTGCAAAATTTTTAGTTCAGCGCTGCCTACGTCCATAAGTCAATTGCAGCAGAGCCATCTATGGCTCTAAATTGCAGTATTTGAAAAAAATACTATTTATAGTACTTCCACAAATAGCGCACTTAAAGTATGGACGTAGGCAGCATTGTCGATTTGCATACTAACTAAAAATTTTGCAAGTCACTCCAGCTCGTTCAAGGTGATTCAAAATGACACCGATGAGTAGGGCGGATGTTCTTACTAGATATCCATTGTCGGCGTAAACATAGTGTCTATTGTGTACCGTTAATGCCATATTCAACGTCAAATTTTGCGTGACCTTGAAATCTGGGTTACGGGTCGTTTAAGGTCATTGAAAATAGCGCCGTTCGATAGACCATATGCGACATTCTATCGGTCGGCCATTGTAACTATAACTCTATCTTGTACCATTTTCGCGATTTTTGACGTCGAGTAATATCGTTGCCTTGAAATCAGGGTTAGAGGTCACTCAATGTCATTGAAACTGGTGCCATTCGAAAGCTCGGGTGCGGTTTCTTATTCGCCTTCTATAGTAACTGTGGCCGTATATGTAGCCATTTGTGAGATATTCAGTGTCAATGAATGGTGTGACCTTGAAAACCAGGTTAGGGGTCGTTCAAGGTCATTGAAAATGGCGCCGTTCGATAGATCATATGCGACTTTCTATTTGTCGGCCATTGTAAATATAGCTCTATCTTGCACCATTTTCGAGTTATTTGACGTTGAATAATATCGTGACCTTGAAATCTGGGTTAGGGTCACTCAAGGTCATTGAAATTGGTGAAATTCAAAAGCTTAGGTACGGTTTTCTATTCGCTTCTATAGTATCTATGGCCGTATCTGTAACCGTTTGTGAGATATCTAGCGTCAAAGAGTGGTGTGACCTTGAAAACAGGGTTAGGGTTCGTTCAAGGTCATTGGAATGGCATCATTTGATAGATCGCATACGAGTTTCTATTCGCCGTCCATAGTAACTGTAATGTAATGTAATGTAAGTTTGACAATTTATAGGGCGCAGTAAGCGGCACGAACTACTTCTAGAGCGCCTAACATAGTCAATGTACACGTAGTCACAAGCTCTACAGGCTGGAAAAAGACAGTTGAAAGAGGTAGGATTTCAGATGTGGCGCTATCTTGTATCGTTTGCGAGATATAGCGACTTATTGGTAGAAAATCGGGAAGTTTTTATACCCCACCTGTATTTAGCGCCCCCGTAGGGGGCGCTAAATACAGGTGGGGTATAAAAACCTGTCCGAATTTTGGGAAAATGTTTGATGCTGGTAACCTAGAATGATTGGGCTACCGTAAGCTTATGGTGAAAAAAATATTGCCGAAAGGTTTAACAGTCTGAGTAGGGTGCACGAACGTCACAGACAGACGACAGACGACAGACACCATTGCCGTGCCATTAGCCGAACATAACGTAGTTACGTTCGGCTAAAAAGTACACAAAGTGGTTATGAGACCGAATGTTGCAACTTATTTGTAGATTCTCTGGCATAGGCTACACAGTCACTAGCTTATAGACTGTAGACAAATAATTAGCCTACATACAGCCAACAAAACATACTAGGCCTGTTACACATACAGGATGCAGATTTTCAGCATCACACATGTACAGTGTGTCTCAAAAAAACCGGACCGCTACAATTGATATGACATAACTTCACCAATTCACAACGTTCACTAATTATTTTTGGCGCAGAGATACCTTATTCAATTCTCCATTGACTATACGATAAAAAGTTTTTAAATTGGCTTAGAACCAGCTGTGTGGTTTCCATAACAACAGCAGTGACTTGACGCAATGAACAGCGGATTTCTGGTCCGACTTCGAACAACGTATCATCGACAGGGCAACAAACGAGTGGCAAAACGATTGTGGGGCTGTGTCAATGCTGAAAGACAGCATTTGAACACGTGTTGTAACTGTTGATACCGCAAAACATTTTATTATTCTGATAGAAACACTGTTTGTTTAAAGATTTACCTTTTCTGTTCATAAGGCAGCATGAACTGTGCACATGAATGACGCGCAGTTAAGGATTGCTACGGTAATTCTCTTCAACTGGTACTTTGCTGCAAACACGGCTGTTTTCCAACGCTGTGGTTTAATTAAGAATATTGAGCACATGTTATCGCTAAAATTTTATGTAAATGAAAAAACTTTTGATCGAGTTATGTCAAAATATCGTAGGGTCCAATTTTTTAGACACAGACTGTTAATTAAGTCGCTTCTGTTGCTATAGAAATCACGCAGCTGGTTCTACGCCAATTTAAAAACTTTTTAACTTATTGAATTGTGCCAAAAATAATTAGTAAATGTTGTGAATTGGTGAAGTTATGTCATATTAATCGTAGCGGTCCGGTTTTTTTAGACACAGTGTATATATTATAACAGCACTTCACAGCACTTCACTGACAAGTTAGTCATCGAAACATTAACATACAGTTGTAAACTTGAAAGACAGCTGGAAAAAATATTGTACACAAACGTGGCTGAAACACACACAGCAACAGCTATTTTGACCATCTTGATTAGTTAAATCGGTTTAAATTTAAACACAGTAAATTACTAATAGCAGATCAAATGAACAATGGTTGAATTACTAATCACCGGTCACTGTGCATTCTTGTTTGTGAGTTTCTCGTCTCCACTGAGGTACGAACACCGTTATGTTTTTGTGACCTCTCTGACGAAACCAATCCACAGCGAGCTTGATGCCGCGGCATGAAAACGTCGTCCTGTTACCGTGACTGCAACGATTAACAACAGCGTATAGGAATAGCGTACTAAAGAATACAGAAAATACATATTCATAACATGTCAGCGCGGCCCTAATGGCCGACAGGGTAAGCCCCCGCCGCCATCGATAGTACGCGTTTCAGGCGACAGACAAACAAACGAACAAACGAAGAGACAAAGAGAAGGACATCGCCATTGCATAAAGCCCACGCTTGCAGTTAACAAGCTGTATGGGCCCGATGACCGACACGATATGCCGTCCTCCGTGCAGTTTGATAGTTTAACTTCTAAAGCGTATCACTGTTGTGTGAGATTAACATATACTCATCCAGTCTGAAGTTGGTGTGGCTGCCCAAGAGCTGCTGCAATGTACAGCATTGCTGGGTATAGGTAACCTACTATATGTTGACTTCATGACCTTTCACCTACATGTATTAACTGTGCACGTGATATTTCACAAGCACAACATTACAATTCAAAATGAGTGTAAAACAAGCCAGAGCATCATTATACAAGTCCCTAAATCTACTCCTGAGTAGAGGAAAAGGAAAGTTTGATGACATTGTTATGTTACATCTCATTAAAACATTTTTTTACCATTACTGTTATATGGTTCTGAATGTCTGGACTACACATCTAGTTATGACTCTTGCATAATGAAGTCGTGGAATTATATCTATTGGAAGTTGTTTCAAATTCATGATGGTTCAGTTAATGAGATTTGCAGCACAATGAATATGATGACAATTGATGATATTCTTTTTAAGAGACGTTGTAATTTCAGACTCAGGATGTTAAGTAAGTAGCAATACTGTGGTGCGTTATTTGTGTGACATTCAGTTTATTATTAGTCATCACTATAAGTAAGAGTTAGTCATTAAGTGTTTCTGATATCTTTGTTCGTTTTTAATCTCCAATAACTTAGTTTTGTGTCGTAGTTTTTTTTCTTTTGTATCTATCTGTGTTTCGTTTTTGTGTATTTGATTGTTGGCTGCCCGCTGTGGCGAAATAAAGTTCATAAAGTTCATATATTACTAACAAGTTTGAAGTTAGCAAGACTCAGTTCATCAGTTATGTTGCATGCGTTCCGGAGCTTTATGAAGCCTGGCGTCAGCTTCATTTTGAATGGTATCATAAGTTACTGTGCACCAAATTTCAAGTTTCTACGTTCTTGATCTATAAGCCCCAATGGCACATGCAGTTGGACAGACAATGGCAGACCTTGTGACCTTGATCTTTGACTTTTGCTTTATAACGTAAAAAGTACGTTGCCTGCAGCACTTCAGGTGTGCCATATGTTCACGGCGTTTGGAGTTTATTGTGGCATTCGGTTCAGAAATTATTACACAATTCTTGTCTTAGCATTTTACAGTCTTATGACTTTGACCTTTGACCTTTTTACCTCGAATCAATTACATGAATTACACGTGACACGGGAAAACTTCTTTCAACTAGAGGCTTTCAATGCTTTTCATTTCATATAGAAGACACGTACGGACGGAGAGACAGTCATACGGGGTGCAATGCATGATGTATAGGCTACATGTATTATAGGAATTAGAGATGGTCGCACAAGAAAAATTCTAGCAGGTTATATAGCCTATACGGCATCTTAGCTCGTTAAGTCAATTCTGAAATTGACCGTGAGAAATCTGCAGCATTAACAATTGGCTGTTCACGCGTTCACAAGAAACTTAGCTATCGCTAACAGATCGCGCGCGTCAGCTGCGCACACAAGGTAACAACAGCAAATTTTCGGCAATTTCCGTTAAAGAGCACATCAACATAGGGTCTAATGGCGTGTTGGTACGTTCAGTAAGTAAACGGCGCATGCACGGGACAGACGGACGGACGGACGGACGAGGTGCAACGCCTAACCGCTGCGAATAGCCTCGTGATTTTTTTGCAAGAGACACAGGTCTACGGACTACCAGGTAGCATAAAGAGATTCGTGAAACAAGAAGTTCAGCTGTCGCACAGAGACCGCGCGTTGCTTCGTCACCCTTCGTGTCATTGAATATTTCTCTCAAGGTCATTCGAAATGACTCCCTTGAGTAGGGCGTGTGTAAGTATGTCTACACTGTGCCCCCAAAAAACGTCTCCCTTGTTATTTTTGGAATAACTCGGTCAAAAATAAACCGATTTCAATAATTTTTGGTACAGAAACTCCTGAGGAAACTTGACACTAGTCGGCTATAAATTTGTCAACTTCACCTGAAAAAAATGTCACCGCACTAGGCCTACCTAGTGAAGTACAAAAAAGTGACTTTTCGATCACACTAATCATAGGCGCTTCCTAGCTGTCTATTCAAGTTATTACTTGATAAAACTGATTCCAGCTGTCACAATACGCCAAAATTGTAGCTTTTACTTATTTTCTCGCTTAATGCTTCGTGTTTGTAATAAAGGTCGAGGTCAATAACAATAACTGGTTCTTATCACAGCCACCCAACAACCTGCTCTTTTCAAAGCCACCCACTTTTTTCCATAAGAAAACAGTATAAACTTTGATTAAAACAGTATAAACTTGCACTATAAAAATAACACAGAAAGAAGATGATGTAAAGAAAACAGACAGCAGATTCGTTAACTTTGCAGTTTTTGTTTGACGTCTTTATTTTTTCATTAAAACATTTTTATATTTCTGTAACAAGCTGGTAACGATAATAGTCCTGAATTTCACAAGGTAGTGTAGTGACACTTTTCAGGTGAAGTGGGCAAATTTATATCCGACTAGTGGCAAATTTCCTCAGGATTCCGTACACCGAAAATTGTTGAAATCGGCTAATTTTTGAGAGGTATGCCTATTCAAAAATTAAAGGGGGGACGTTTTTTTGGGATACATTGTATATCTCGTACCGTTTCTGAGATGTTCGGCAATGGCGTGACCTTCACATCTTGGTTAGGGGTCGTATAAGGTCATTGAAAATGACACCATTCGAGAGCTTGGGTACGGTTCCTATTCGTATTCCACTGTAACTATGGCTCTATCTTGTATAATTTCCGAGATAGAGCGAGATATTGGCCGAAAATCTAGATTTTTTTCATACTGTCATGTATTCTACGCCCCTTTAAAGGGGTCCCCATCGAAATATTGCCATACCGTTTGGTACGGAAAAACTAAAATGATGTGGCTACCAGAAGGTGAAAGACGTTTGATGACAATGTTTAGCCGTTTCGACAGAATATCGGCGTGTGACGAACAAACAGAAGGACGGACATCTTGTCACAGCATAGTCCGCGCTATGTACAGCATCGCGCGGTAAAAATCCGCCGTTTGCTCGCAGCTTATGCATGTCACAAACAGACGGATTTGCCGTAGCGTACAGTACAGTGAGCGATTACTTAGTATATCGTAATGCTCGCTAGAAAAACTGTAAAATTCAAACCTCATGGCTATGTTGCTGCCATCAATAACAATCTGCCGCAAAACGTCTGACGAATCAACTGTTGCCACCGAGGTTGATTTGTCCTCCTCACTGTCAATAACTCCATCGCTTTGGTCGTTAACTTCGGCGTCTCTAGTACCTAACTGCGCAGTCTGAATCTGAGTGAATGCAGAACACGGGCTAGAGCAGCATGCTAACGGAGTCTTTGTTTCTCTTTGGACGTCATCTGCCTTACTGGCGTCAAGTCGCTCATTGTCGACCATCAGGACGCAGGAATTATATCAACATGAAAATGTATTCTCATCAGTCTATTGCTTTAGTTTAGCGCAATAAACCTCAAAAACATTAGGAAACTTTCATTCTGCAATGCACAAAAGACAATATTTTGTTTAATTATTTGACAAATACCAAATAATATTGCCGATTATTATCAGATATACATGACATCAAGCACGCACTTCATACACGCGTCGTGTGCAGTTTCTAATATAGACCTGTAGCCTAGGACCTTCTACCACTTTATTCCTATCCTGAAATTCTTGATACTCAACGTGCGTCAGCCAACCCCGAATAGACGCCGCTGGATCTATAACACGTTCACACAGTGAAGCAATCTATTGCGGGAAAACACAGCAGAACCAGAAAGGAACTGACCTTATTCGCCAAATAAACAAAAATGTATGCACAGTGTCATTACAGTGCACAGTCAGTGTTGCACATTCATCATACCCACGGGATTGCCACTGGCTGACACGTCTGTTTACGTCGAAATATTTTACAGGCTACCAGGAAACGAAGACTTTCACATTCACATGAGCCTTACTTCGAGTTATGTCTTTTCTTTCGACGTCGTATAACGACCGGTCTTCACGTCTTTAATTACACACGACGTCTGAATTCAATAGCCTACTGTACACTTTATTTGCCGTTATCTCATAGGCCTATGTACTTCTCATTATAAGATACGAATACTTTGGCAGTAAAACTAACGCGTCTGCTTAATGCCTTATTTATAGTCGCGTTGACAAAAATTTCACTTACGACATGCCTAGGTGGAAACTTTGCCAACCTTCGTTAGGTAGGCCTATAGGCCTACTGTTAACTTCCTGGTTACAATACTAACCATGATGTTTACTCTATAGCCACAGTGCCGACTAACAACTCGCTATGGGCGGTGATCGAGCTCTAGGTCATTTGAGCAAGCACCTGCCTGCAAAACGCCGCCATGTCGTATTGAATAGCTTTTGATGGCGCTCACTTCCGGCGCTCAGGCACTCTGACTCGCGTCGCCGCGCTGGCTTCCCAGTAGAGGGAGACGCAGCACCCGTAGACGGCGTATAGCGCCGTGTCTAACTCGACTCTGGAATGCCGTATATTTGGTGAAGACATTGTTCTTCCTTCTCTCTCACTCTCTCCCTCCCCTACTCCTCTCTCTCTTCATGTCTCATAATTCGTATTGCACTTGCAAGATTTAAATGATACCAGGTCATATTAAATACACCATAACTGAAATAAATAAACAAACAAATACACAAATACATACATACATAAATAAATAAGTGGAACCAGGTACAGCAAACATCGCCCCGTACGACTGTTGAGTAAAATTTGAGCCAATTGCAGGGTGCTGCCATCTGGCCAATACTACAGAGGCATAAATTCGGTACATTTTTGACACACTGGTCTAGATTTTGGACCGATTTTGCCAAAATTTTAATGGCGAGATCTCAGAGATATTGTCCAAATATTCTGAAAGTTTCAGAACGATAACTGATGTAGCCGTTTTACTGTAGGGGGCCTAGTCGTCGTAACAAACAAGGTTACAGACAAAAACAAGCCACCAAAAACAGTACCTTGCCTGCTCTCTCGAGGCGCGATCGACATATTAAATACATAAATCGACGTCTGTATAGCTCAGCCGGATTAATGTCACGTATGCCATAGCGTCGGGCCCTCCATGCCAGGGGCATCGGGCGCATGGTATATCATTACTCTGGGCACACACTAGGTTTTCTCATTTGTGAACTGACATATGTCAAAGACGTTGTCGTTATCAACCAACAGAGTTGTCGTACCTGCGAGAATAGCACGTGAACTTGCGCTATTGTCAATTATGTCTGCAGATTTCAGTCACTGAGAGAGTTGCAGTGTTGCGTCAAACAGAAATTTCTTAGTGGCTGAAGCCTAAATGTGACAGTAAACCTGCGACTACAGCAGCCAAAGCATGAATGTATCTGAAAACGTGTGCAATTGTGACGGCCCATGTGGGGAGGGGATGGTCACGATTCGGAGCCGCGTGAGTCAGCGCGGCACGATTCAGTGCGTCAACTTCCGAACCACAGTTTACCAGACACGTGCAGCAGAGGAGTATCGTAAGCGACTAACAAGAAAAACCTCCAACAATCATGTACGACACGAACGTTTGAATAAGTATGTAACTAGAAGGGCACTCGGTGGATCGCATGTACCCGACAAAGTTGTTTCGACGGCTCACTGCGTCAGTGAATAAAACCATTGTAGGGCCTATAACAACGCGTCGCTGCAGAGGTGGGCCGTAAAACCATTTTAAAACCGCGGCTCGCTGCAGCGACAAATAGGTATACGTCGGATTTTCCCGACGTAAAATTTCGCAGCGCAAATACGATGGCGGAGAAAGCAATCCGATTCCGGTATCCGGACTATAATCCGGATCGGGCTCAAAAGTTAATCAGTTCGTCCATGTCCCGACATCTGTCATGCTGTCGACACGCAACATTTCATCCAAATCCATGCACGCGTTTTTGAGTAATCTTGCTCACAGACAGACAGACAGACAAACGCGGCCAAACGAATTTACCTCCTCCTTAGTCGGAGGTAATTATATATATACGTGTTCAAAGGCACAGCAGTCTTGCCAGAATGTTAAATTAAAAGTCGCAGCAACGATTATGATGATGTTTACCTGGGATTCAACAATGATCCATCATTAATCCCTGGCACAGGTTATACGTTGCCATGTAGTACTTACACATGTATTTAGTTTTCGATTTCAACAAGAAATACGTTTTGTCGAACTCGGAGTTTGTCTAATGCAACTTTTTAATTTTTGTTCACGTGACGTTTATCCAGTTCAAAATCAGCTGCTGCATACAAAATTTCATCGAAATCGGATGATTTTTCGCTGAGATATGGCGATATAACGATTTTCAAAATGGCGGCCGTCCGCCATCTTGGAACTGTTTTACCACCATAGGAGCTAGACCACCCACGAAGTCTCTGTCGCTGACCGCAGCTACTAGGCCGTGAGCCAACAATAAGTTTTGCTACACACCTGGGGGGGAAGGCAGACAATAATCAGCGGGTGCAGTAAGTGCTTCTAAAACATAATCTGCTTGTCTGTCTAAGAAATTATTGTGCATAACGGAGAACTTTGACGTCAAAAGAGCACGACTTACCGGAAGTTGTCGCTCGCGTTAACCGTAAATAAACATAGATATAAGTCATAAATTTATGGTA
>Ga0209149_1000267_pt1 | contig 20798 bp, 11 predicted proteins | sample WorMetTyACAVOLI2_FD_187423 | JGI IMG/M metagenome (GOLD analysis project Ga0209149, IMG submission 187423) | Marine gutless worms symbiont microbial communities from Max Planck institute for Marine Microbiology, Germany - Olavius algarvensis... ... | reverse complement strand
ACACTAATAGGAAACCCTACCCCAGGAATTCAATGGTACAAATTTCGACCCCCTGGGGTGACCCCTAACCGGGGAATGGGCCCCCCGTGAGGCGCTTTTTGTCAAATTACTTTGACCTCTTGTTTTAGATAGAGTCGAGTAGAAAATTAGTATCAAGCACACAACGATAACAATTCTATGTACATTCAGAGACTGTGAAAGTTGGCGCGCTTGCGGGTTGAGTTGTCAAACTCTCAAGACTCACACACAGACTCCACTAGACACGACACGAAATAGGCATTCTAAACAACAACGACGGCGAAAACTTTACAAACAAGAAGCTCAGCTGTTGCCGAGAAACCGCACCACGATTCGCGTCGTTTGACAATCCTGGTCTCATATATCAAGAATGGAATGACACAGAACTTGAAATACGGCTTGCCGGTTGTCCGCAGCAGAGAGAACCTTGCGATATCATTTTAGCATCAAGACGTCAAAGATCAAGATCATCAGGTCGCCTAAGACCGAAGCCACGAAATACACGTACATGTAAGCGATGACAGGAGTATAATACTGCTTTCGAATTTCTAACTCGGTAGCAGGACCATATACCAAATATTTATACAGTTAAAAGGTCAAACGTAAAGGTCAGAAAGCCGCATGATGCTCGACAATAAACGACCATAACTACCGAATAGATTGTCTTAATAATAATAAAAATAATAATAATTAAATAACACACACAAATGACAATAGCAACTTTTGTATAGCGCCATGTATGCAGCTGTAACTTCAGAGGCGCATACGAACTTCAGACTTGATGCAGTGGTCGCATTTGGTTGACGACACGTGAAGTGACAAACAAGCAGAACAACGGCAAAGTCTAGAGTGTGGGTAAAGAAACGGGACAGAGTCCCCTTACTACACAACGACAAGTAGGTCGAGGGTAGCGTTTTTCCAATAAACCAGCCGATCCGTTCAGCCGCTTTGACGCACATCATAATGAGTATAACAGAAGACAGAATAGCCATAGCATATATCGCGCACGCATAGCGTCGTGCGGTAAAAATAGAAAGCTGAAAATTCGACTAAAATCGATAGAAAGCTATTCATACTGCTCACTCGCAATCAACGCTGCTGATTGAGTATGCTTTGATTATGTTCACTATTCGACTACATTTTGTTAAAACAGCACCCGGAAGCCGCCATGAAAAACGCTGATTTGCTTTCCGTTTGCACAATAAACAGCTAGTTTTCCCACTGCACTTTTATTCGCTTAACTCTTATTTATTTTATAATATTACAGTGGTCCAACTGTGACATTTTTACCGCGCGACGCGTATGCATAGCGCGGACTATGCCGTGGCAAGATGTCTGTCCGTCCGTCTGTCTGTCTGTCTATCCGTCACACGCTGGTATTGTGTGTAAACGGTTATACATATCCACAAAGTTTTTTTACCATCGGGTAGACCCAACAGTCTAGTTTTTCCATACCAAACGAGATGGCAATATTCCGACGGGGACCTCCCTCTCGGGAGCGTCGAATGCAACGGGGTATGAATCACGATTTTCGACCAATATCGGGCTTTATCTCGAAACTGATGCAAGATAGAGCCATAGTTACTACGGAAAGCGAATAGGAAACCGCGCTTAAGCTTTCGAATGGTACCATTTTAATGACCTTGAGTGACCTGTAATCCAGATTTCAAGGTCACGATAATATTCAACGTCAAATAACTCAAAAACAGTACAAGATAGAGCTATACTTACAACGGTGGACCAATAGGAAGTCGTATATGGTCTATCGAACGGCACCATTTTCAATGACCTTGAACAACCCTTAACCCAGTTTTCAAGGTCACGGTATACTTTGACGTCGAATATCTCATAAACGGTTAAAGATACGGCCATGGTTTCTATGGAAAGCAAATCTGCACCCAAGGTTTCGAATGGTACTAGTTTGAATTACCTTGAGTGACCTTTAACCCAGATTTCAATGTCACGACAATACTCAACGTCAAATAATTCAAAAACGGCACAATACAGTAACTATGGCCATATCTCTAACCGTTGTTGATATATTCAGCGTCAAAGAATAGCGTGACCTTGAAAACCGGGTTAGTGTCATATACGACTTTTTATTGTTCCGCCATTTTAACGAACGGCGCCATTTTCAATGACCTTGAACGACCCCTATCCCCAGTTTTAATGTCACGCCATTCTTTGATGCTGAATATCTCAGAAACGGTACGAAATACAGACATAGTTGCAATGAAATACTAATAGAGACTTACGCCCTACTCAACGGTGTCATTTCGAATGACCTTGAGTAATCCTGAATGACTTAGCAGAATATTCAATGACACGGAGCGTCGCGCGGTCTCTCTGCGACAGCTGAGCTTCTTGTACAGTAGTACTATGGACACAGGAATCGTAGTTTGTTCGCATACTAATCAATTACAGAGAATGTTCACTGAAATATTCTCTGCGATGTTAACCCTTTAATGAGCACATTAAAACCGCGTGACAACAGTCCATTATACAGCAATACGGTAATTGGTACACTGGCCGATGATGGGTGGGCTGTAACATTTGGTACAGCTAGATGGGGCCTGGGCGGGCTGCAGCCCCGCCTAGTCTCCTCGCTGTACCAAATGCAACGGCCCACCCATCAACAGCCGGTGCACCAACTTCATATTATTCGATGCGGTACAATAATTACCTAGGCTTTGCATAAAGGGTTAACGATCGAGTCGACTGCTAATGCACATAATGTCTAAGAAGTAGATGTATTACACGTGCTCGTGGCTAACTAAGTATGTAAGAAACCAGCTCAGCAATCAGCTACCACGACAGCCGGACCGTGAGCAATGGTCGTTCATGCTACTATCACGATACTCGATGATCTTGTCATGTAACACCAAAAATAACGTCGTCTATATCTACAATACATCGAAATAATTAAACAGACCTAAACACACGATCACTGTACTGCATGGTGCATTCTCATCACTACGCTACTACATTATTCTGATTAAAGGAGGAAAACACTATACATCACATAAGTACTAGAACGACATATACATAGCAGCAATTCGTCCTACTGATGATGTACGAGGGGCGTATGATGTAGATACAAAATAAAACAAGAAACTTAGCTATCGCAAACCAGTGACCTGTTACTTATTTAGTATCATATCACTGTCGCAAACAGATCGCGCGTCAGCTGCGCATACAATACGCCGAGGGTATCGGCCTATAGTAACTCCGTGACCTTGAAATCAAGGTTAGGGGTCACTGAAAGTCATTGGAAACGGCACATTTACGACTTACAGCTATTAGTCGATTAATTTGACGTTGAATATTATGGTGCAGGGAATTATTTATACTTCCATAAGAGGGTGTTCAATTCCCCAAAGTTTTAAGGACACCCGAAGATTAGACCCCCATGGGTGTCCAAGCACTTGCATCTACTAGACCTCGGCATGGCCTGCAAGTGCAACCATGCTTTGTCATTGTCAGTCGAAATATACTTGATTAACAGCAAGTCGTTACTTATTGACACGTATAAAATATACATTTCTCTAATGTAGAACTATGAAATAATTCTGTCAAGTCGTCATCTATTATTATAATTGTTAGGATATAGTAAAGCGCCCAAGAGCAGAGCAGGAATATTGCTATATTTGCCGTTTTGTTGTAAAATTGTGCATTGTAGCCTACCATGGAGAAGAAGTAAAAATTAGTTTGACCCTCACGAGCTGACTGACACCTCCCAAATACTAAATCCTAAAAAAATACACTGCTACTTATGGTGACCTTAAAGTGTTGGTTAGAGGTCACTCAAGGTCATTGAAACTGGTGCCATTCGAAAGCATAGGTGCGGTTTCCTATTCGTCTTCTATAGTAAACATGGCATTATCTTGTGTCGTTTGCGAGATGTAGCGAGTTATTGGTCGAAAATCACTAAATTTTTATACCCCACTTGTATTTAGCGCTCCCTAAAGGGGTGACTCCATCGGAATTTCGCGACGATGTTTGACACCAATAAAACTAGAATGATTGGGCTATCGAGTGGTGAAGAAATTATGACAATATTTTAGCCGTTTCCATAGAATATCGGAACGTGGCGGACGGACGGACAGACGGACAGCATTGCTATATCAATATCGCACTGTCAGTGTGCTGCCGAGCGATAAAAACGTACAATTTTGCTGTCGCCGAATGCAGTGTCGCTGAAACTCAAGACAACGACACGCTGCTTCAAGAAGTGTCGCAAACGATTCGCTCCTCAGTGTGCTGCTGACGCGCGATATTGATATAGTAATTTTGTCTGTCCGTCCGTCCTCCTGACCGTCATGTTCCGGTATTGTATCAAAACGGTTTAACACATCGTGACAAATTCTTCATTGCACGATAGCCCAGTCATTCTATTTTTGTGGGTATCAAATATCGTTGCGAAATTCAGATAGCGTCACCCCTGCGGGGGGCGCTAAATATAGGTAGGGTATAAAAATGTCGCGAATTTCGACCAATAGCTCGCTATATCTCACAGACGATACGAGATGGCGCCATAGTTACTATGGAACCTTAATAGGAACTCGTATGCGATCTATCTATATTGCGCCATTTCCAATGACCTTGAGTGATTCATACCCAGATTTCAAGATCACGGAGTTACTACAGATGCCTTCCACGTATTGTGTGCGCAAGGGACGCGCGATATGTTTGCGATATCTAAGTTTCTTGTTGATGTTTGTGTGGAAGCAAACCGTTATTCCGACATGACGAGATGCAAAGTAATTGCAGACTGAATTCTGCCAACACCTGAATCAACAGCCGATGAGCTCAAGCTCGGATGCGGTATGACTTGTCTAAATTGTCTCGACTAACAGTTAATAAACTACAACTAGGCCTATATCAACGACAGTCACGAAGGAAAAACATTGTTTTCTTGACATCACGCATACAATGACGATGTCGATGTTGACACTGATTGTTCGCATTGTTTTCCTGTAACTGCTATCATCATCATCATCATCATCATCATCATCATTCTATTGACTAGCAGTGCTGACGCTGCAGGGTTTCAGCACAATGGCGTACAGGCCCGTCTTTTGCCAGTGCGGGGCCCTTGGCACCTGCCGGCCTGCGGTCCCCGCATCCCACCCCCTTCCCCTTCCCTGCCATCCCGTCCCTCCCTTCCCTCCCCTCCCGTCACCTCCGTTCCTTACCTTGCCCTTTCCCACCTCTCCTTAAAAGTAGGTCCCCTTAAATTCATCTGGGTGGTCTGGAGGAACGCTATAAGCCCCAGCCGAAATCGAATTTGGTGCATTTTAGCCGTAAAACCTGACATCTGGTGGCAACATTTTTAATGATTTTCCTGAGAATCAACTGACCAATGAAATATCATGCAGGCTGCATGATTCCGTCTTTTGCAACAATCAGCTGCCGGAGCGCGGGGCCCCTTAGAGGCGCGGAGCCCCTGGCACAGTGCCATAGTGCCACCCACTAAAGACGGGTCTGTGTGTGTATATACACCACACGGTCGTTCTCTGTGAAACACCGAGTCAATTGAACTAAGTCGCGATTACTGTTATCGTGGTCGGATGACGCATACAACCATAGCAGGACTGATCATACGAGCCGTGTTTCTCGACCACCATCAACGCCATTGTTTTGATGTAGAGGTAAAGGTAAGGTAAAGGTAAGTGGATTTATATAGCGCCTTAGATGACAAGCATCTTGTCCTCAAGGCCCTCAGATATGGACCACACAGTTTAACCTGCAAACAACACCATGTCTTTTGCCTTCGTTCGCGTTCACCAGATTCCACCGCCATGCACTGTGGTGACAACATCTAGTTGCAGCTTACTACTCATTTATCGACCCCGAAAGGGTGAAAGGCTGAGTTGGCTTAGTTGGGTTACCAATAGCGGACAGTTTACCCACATAAGTGGTCACCCATCAGCTGTAGGTCGAGCGCAGGACAGCGAAAGTTCGCCGGTCAAAGACCAACGTTCTATACCGCTGAGCCACGAAACCATGTTAGCGATGACGCGTGTCAGTTACAATAACAAGTGCGTCAGCAAAACTCAATACCCGCCATACGGAGGTGGGAAAATTTCGGATTTGGGGATCCCTGGGGGAACTTTCCTCAAAAGGGGAGAAGGCACATCTGGGATACACATGTACCATTATGCAAAAATTTCACGTCGATCGGTGCCACCGTCGACGAGATCCTATCTGTAACCAAACAACCCGACAGAAAGCAAACTTAGTAGGCTGCCACATTGACGTATGGCGGGTAATAATAATAGAAATTTTTGTATCGCTGGATGAGGTGATAGCGGCAGATGCATCTAATGGTGATTAAAATGTAGATCAAGCAGATTTACGAAGAGATTAAAGACTGTCAACAAGGGACTTTTACGTACTGTTTACGTAGTAAATTTTAGACAGAAGACTCAGTCAGATTATTGTAAACCGCTACCGTTACGTTATGTGGGCGTAGGCCGTGAAACAGGCCCGTATGATCAGACCGTAATGCCGCAGGTCACAAGCTAGCGGTAAGTTCGATAGTCTCCTGCAGTGGCGGAGTCGTCGTTGGAGTCACGTGATCGTGACCGTCCGACTTGGACGTACTTCCGGTTGACGTCTGCGCCATCAACGTTTCCATCCACCGGCTGCTGTCCACCAACCCCACCATACCCGTCGCTGACGCTGTTGTACGCCGGAGGCCCGTCCTGTGTTGCCGACCCGTTTCCGGGCTTCATTGTACTCATCATGTATGACCGGTAGTCGGTTGTCCCGCCCGTCGCGATCGGTTTTGCTTCCGACGCTGGATATCCGGTTCCGCTGTCCGCGGCCGCCGCTTCGTCCTCCTCATCGATGTTAACGTACGCGTTGACGCTACGCAGCAGCAGCAGGACAGGGGAGTAGAGCAAGCTGACGACGAAGATGACGATGTTCAGCGTTAGAAAACTGCTTCCGTTGTAGATCCAGTCACCGATGACCGGCCCGAATGCGTACGCCAGCGAGTAGGAGATGTCGGCGATAGCGTAGACGCTGCCATAGACGGAAACGTGGCGCACGTCGACGAGGTAGGCCAGCGTCGGCATAATGGCCGTGTCGACGAGTGCGATACCGAAGCAGTCGATCATCAGCGGTATGATGATGGCGAAGTAGTTCTCGCAGACCGGGATGATGAGGCAGCTGGCGCCCTCTATCAGGATGCCGACAGCAGTGATGAGCCACTGGCGCTTCGGGTACGCGCGCATCAGCTTGACGGTGACGAAGACGCCGATGACGTGAGGGAAGAACGCCGGCAGCCAGACGAGCCCGATTTGCCACTCTTCTGCTTGCATCGTTCGTTTCATATACGTCGCGATCGTTGGCTCGAGGAAAGCCAGGTTGACATTGGCGACGACCAATGCCCCGGCGCAGATGGCGATGTATGGATCAAGAATGAGGCGGTAGATGAATGCGACGATATTCAGGGTCAGAAAACTGCTTCCGCTGCAGGTCCACGGCGCGATCTCGACCGAAGAATGAGGCGGTAGATCGGCGTTCCGTGCAGCTTTTCTTTTGGTTTCTCCTCGTCGACGGGCATCTGGAACGCGGGCGACGTGGCAGCCACTTCGATCGGCTGCATTATGAGTAGCAGCATCGCGCCGTCGACCAGCGTGATGAACGACAACGCCAGGAACGGCACTGCCTTTCCAGCGAACTCGTACAGAAAAGCGCCGAACGGTGGGGCGAAGAGACAACCGAACGAGATGAACGCCAGTGCGATGCCCTGCGCCCTCGACCTTTCTCTCGACTCCTTGAACCGATCTGCGATCATTGCCAGTCCAGCGGTGTCGGCAAACGCCGAGCCGACGCCCTGCAGGCTGCGGGCGAGGAACAGCACCGTGTAGCTCTGACCGAACGCGAAGATCGACGTCGAGACGAACAGGACGCTGAGTCCCACGATGAGCGGACGTTCGTAGCCGTAACGATCAATTATCGGACCTGCAAACGGACTGACGAACAGCTGGACAATCGCCTTCGATGCGAACAGCCATCCTATACTTTTGTCTTCGGACCCGGTCTTCATGCGCGCCGTCCAGTGCAGAATATCCTTGAGAAAGTCTTGCGGGATTGGCTTCAGATGCGGACTGTTGGTCAGATTGAGTTTCTCCACCTGATCAGCCTTCAACATCGTGCTGTTGTTGTTGACGCTGTACCAGAACCATCTCTCCTTGTACTGCAACGGGTGTGAGTCTGGGTTCTCCAGGAACACTGGTATAATGGGCACGATGACCATATATAGCATGTTGTCGAGTAGAAGAGCAATGCAGACGATGGTCAGTACCAGTAGTCGTTGTGTTTTCGTATTCTGCGTCCGCTCGCGTAGTGACGCGATGTGCCGGTTCGCTAGCAGCGTGTTGAGGACAGATGCTGCGACCGCCGACATATTGCGTTCTCAGCTGCACTGTCTGGTAGTCAGCCACAGGTAATATCAGCAGCGCATAACTTAACTTGCTTACGACTGTCGACAGTGAAACGATCTCGAGAAGCACCTAAAAGAATTTCACACGCAAATCATTTAAGACACGTCGACATATTGCGTTTTCAGGTGTTGGTGACACTTACGTTGATTGACAATCAGCGTCAGACAGCTCAACGTGCCTCTACAGGTGATGTAATTCGACTATGCTGAATATGTCCGAGCGGAATGTTCGAATCCCTGTCCCACACTTCCTGTGCTACACTCGTCTGTGATGTAATTCGACCTGAGTACCTGCAGGATCAGCGCCGACAGTAGATGACCGGAATCAGGTGGGATCAGGTGATGCGTGTTCTGTATTGTCGCTGCCTGTCGATGCTAACAAATTTGGCGCAGAAATGACTTCGTGGTCTGTTCGTCTACCTTCTGGTACTCACAGCCACATCAACACGTCTGTGATGTTACTTCGGATTGAAATATCGACGGAGACTACGTCAGCGAAAACTTCAGTACTTGCTGCTGAACCCACCAAACGTCTGGGTGATGTACTCTGACGCACTGCTGCGCTGAATCTGGACGTGTTGTTACAGTCTCACCTGTCAGACAACTGGAGCAGTATGACGTGATCGCGTCTCAGTCAGTAGAACGCCTTGCTGACGTCGACGATACGTTGATCGAACGCGCTCTCTCTGTCCGCGGACCATCCCTTCAACATACCAGAAAATAGAAACCGCGTTAACAGCATAAATGCAACCGCCCCATGTCCAGCAAAATGTTCTCTCCCCAAGTAGATTTTGTTTTTTTGAATGAAAACGTATTTTGGAACAGCTATAGTTTCGCGTTAATGTCTTGAGACGAGGTAGTCAAAAGCTCGTATAAGCGAAAAATGATTGCGTTGTGGAAAGGACTGGAGAGAGAGCGCGTTAAATGACAAATAACATCATATTAAACAATAATACATAATAATAATACAATATATAGGGCGCGTACCATGGCGAGAATCACTGCATGGACGCCGAAGTGACTATAAATAACAGAACGCCTAATTACGTTTGGAATAATAAATAATCTATAATGTACCGGTATATAGTAATTGTTTAAATTAAAAAACTATGAAAACTCGTCCAGTAAATAGTTTTCTTTCAGTCGTCGGTATTTTCGCGCGGTTGGCGTGTTGACATAACACCGTCGTTCGACGCCATCTTCAAGAACAGGAAGCACACAAACGGCGACGAGTCGCACGCATGCGCGCAGTTCGTTTCCTGCCCGACGGCGATAATATTGTCGCCGACAGCGTCGCCGTCGTCGTGGAAAACTGAATGAGTGCTTTGATGAAACAAACACGCTACGCTATTCCGCATCCAGGCTGGCGGCCGCGGTCCCTGCTGCAGCAGCCGTCGGCGGCAATCTCATCCCCGACTGCGGAGTCTTCGTTAGGCGGCGGCGGCGGCGGCGACGACGACGACGAGTTGGCGTCTAATTCGCTACGGGCGTCGTCTGCCGGCCACGTCGATTCCAGCCTCAATTTGCTCGTTTTGCCCGCCGCCGCGCGTGTTTGCCTTGATGCCGCCCAACCGCCCGATAATTCGCCAATTTGGCATCGACGTCGATGCTTGAAATCAAATTACCGTCGTAGTCGCATCTCTACCGGTCAGTGGCAACTTGGACGTCATCGTCTGTAGCTTCCTGCACTCGATGTCATGCGCTTAGACGTCTTCTGCGCCTGGTGCTGCACGAAGTACTCACTTCCAAACGCTGTCTGCCGACCGAATATGCAATGTGATCGACAAGTCATTGACATGTTCGATACTTTTGTCTGACACATTTAACGTCAATCTCCTAAAAGTTTGTAAGAGAACACTGCAACGCTATAACAAGTACACTTACTCCATATGGTTGAGTTATCTCATTTAGTCAGCGAGCAAGTGAATTATTCCCTCGACATCGCAACATCAAATGTAACGAACTTCAATCTATCGTGCTCAAGACACATCGTTATATTATCCTTTATTCATGTTTATGCGTACTCGACTCTAGCGTTGCATAAATTATTTGCTTAGTTAAGTTAATTTACTTATTTATAGGGCTGTTGCATATACGACTGAGACCACCATGTGAAATTACAGCTGTAAAGAGTTAACTATCTATTAAAGTGCCAACACGGAAATATCCGTTGCTGTTAGAAAGTTAAAAATGACGTTGCGTGATGTCACCACATATTCGTCGGTCAATGCAGCATGGAACCAGCTTCCTGCACGGACAGATACGACGCCCGTCAAGAGGTCGGCCGTCGCTGGCCGCGCACGGGCGGGCCCAGCTGGTCAACCACGGCTCATAACCCCGGGGACCGCGGTCGCCTGCATGCCTCATGGAAGTCCCAGGCGACACGCGAACATCTCTGCCTCGTCGTCTTCTGGACTACCGTATTCCGTTCTCTGCTACATGCCTCAGCCGTTTTCCCGTTTACGTCATGCACGAAGATTATCCAGATATCGTTGTTTCCATCACATGTGATAATATAATAAAATATAACGACGGTATGCTGTTTCAGTTTTAATCCCAATTAGTGGGTACGATTGTCAACATGTTAATGTGTCTACAGTTTAAACAGGAAAATATGCAGCCACAGGATTTTATGTCACGTTTGCTATGATTTCGTTCATAATTTCGACTTGCATAAGTGTTCTTTTGTATTTTTCGTGTTGTACTATGATGTCATTCTTTCTTTTCTGGTTAATATGTATATTGTCTTATCTGTCAGTTCTACTCCTGCACATATTGTGTTATATGTGAACTATAGAGGGCACTCTAGAGAGATGCTTACGCACACCGATGGTAAGCCTAGCTTTATAATAAAGCACAAAATTAAGTTGAAATTTGACCTCTTTGACCTTCGAAATGAACAGACATCAACAGGGTGAGGCAAAATAAAATATACCAACGCGAAAATCGTAATATCTATATAATGCAAGAATATTTTTACACAAAATTTTTCACATTTATTCGCCACATATGTCTTCACAAGTCAGTTTAATTTTACTCAATTAACTTAATATTTGGTGAAGTGGCGCAGCATGAAAGTCAGTGTTCGATTTTCGCTAATTAACAGCTTAAGCTAGGTAGGCCTATCTAACATTTGCCTCTGTTCGTGCTGTTCTCGGCCGATCGCTACCTAGCTTTCGTTCCGTTGCTTACCCACGCTCATCAACCCGTTTACAGATTGCTTTCACTGAGCAAAGCTTCCAACCCTTTTCGGAAATTTTGCAACACTTATTCAGTATCCGACACCAAGTTTATGTAATGTCTTGATACGAGCTTTATCTTCGTACGATATTTTACCCATAACCAAAGTTATAGGCCTAACTGCGATTATGACTTGAAATATTGAAGAATTTATTACAATGCTATGTTGCACGTAAACATAAAAATCATGACGTCACAACAAAGGTGGTGCTTGTTGCTCAGTTACTTTAATAATAAAATCATCTTTTTGTTCAGTTGTAAAATTCATTCTTAAATTTTGCGTTTCCGTTAATTTGACATTATGTCAAGTAAATACAGCACAAAGTGAGTGCACAAATGAGCAAAATTTGGTGCAAAAATATTCAGGCATTTCTGAGATATAGCAAATTTTCGTGTTGGGATATTTTATTTTACCTCAAGCTGTAGAGGTCGCCAAGCAGTAACTACCTACCAAGTTTCGTCGAAATATCTTCTGTTGTTTTGTCCATAAAATGTGAACAGGCAGATATACATAATTACATATACTAACTTTACAGATGGCACTTAAAACTTTTACCGACGCCTTGACTACTGTCGGCGTGAGTAAATATAAGATTATTTGTAATATATTTCCATAAAATGAAAAAACACACTGAATCACTGATCACATTCATAAAAGTCAATAGAATCGATCGGTACCTATACCCCAGGTTGCTCCACAACGACCACCACTACCACTTCCTATGTCGGGATCCCCACATTCCTCCTGGACATATATTCCCCCGGACATATACCACATATATTTCCCAATCCCGTACAATTTTCTCTTTCCAAGGTGTAAGACATTTCTCCCCCTTCAGCACCGCCATTCGTCGCTCTACAATACAAAGCGATCTACCGTTAGCGTGCACAAAATTGATAGAGGTAGATGGGTTAGGGTCAGGAGTTCAGGCTAGTGCCGGTTTCTAATTTTAGCTTTAATAGCCGGGGGAACGTCCTAGGTGGGAGGAATATTGTCCGGAATTGGGAAGTGTCCGAGGGTGAAATGTCCCGGGGAAATGTCCTACGAGTGTCGTACACTGTTAAAGCGAAAATTCCTGCACTCGTTAGACATTTCGGCCTGGACATTTCCCGCCTCGGATATATTCCCTCAGGACAGTTTCCACTCCCGGACAATTTCCCTCTACACCTAAATAGGACATTTCCCCACCGGCTGTTAAAGTGAAAATTTGAAAACTGGCACTAACCAGTACTCATGACCCTAACCGACCCACGACGTGGGTTCCTGGCCGTAACCGAACCACGAGGCGGGGAATTTATTTGCAGCGTGCTGCCGCTAGGTAAATTTAATGACATTATCTTAAAGCGGCTGTCCTTCTATTCTAGACGTCCTTCTTAAAATCTATTCCAAACGTTTTATGACGATAGCTGTAACCGTTTCCCATAATGCTACATCGGCCACAAACGTCGTAAAATATAGTGACAAACACAGGGCACCATAAACAACACCCCGTGGGTCAGGAACGAGCTGAACGTTCGGAAGTCTAATGACATCAAACGAACTGCACTACATGTGTCAATACAGAATAGGTGCAGGGAATCCGTCGGATATATTTCCCCTGGAGATATATCCGTCTAGGGGGTGATCTGCAGGGAGGATATATCCACGGCGCAGCGGTGCAGGAGTTAAAAGAGGTTAAACCTTAACTTTAGGCTGAAATAAGTATTAAGCAAATTTTGAAACTTCGCCCGTTAAGAAAGTAATACGATTAGAGACAGGCGATGTAGGACGACGTTTAGTCTGAGAAGCAGAGACGGAAGCCTGAGCGAAAGAAGGAATGAAAAGGGAAAGAAACTGAAAGAGAGACAGGGATCTAGGAGGAATTGTCAGGCGGTAAGATGAAGTGTGATCGGCATGACGATAACAACGCCACACAGTTGCGACGACGCCCACGTCCAAACTTGATTAAATCGACTCCGAGTCGACGACCACCACGGCTACGTTGTAGCGGTACCATTCTGCGATCTCTGAACTGGATGATTTGGTGCTTAGGTGGCGGAGAAAAGACGCAGATAGCGGCGAATCGGTTAGCAGTTTGACGGCAGCTGTGCATTAAACTTTAGCAAATCATCGCTGTGCAAATGCAAACACGCAACTGAAGTGCTCAGTTTTCTTCCTCCTTGCCGCCGACGTCAAAGCGAAGTACCAAGCTGTCCTACTCCAAGCCGCGACCTAACTATCATTGCGTCCCACGATCTTTCGACTGCAGCCGACTCTGTCGCTGAAACCGCGGCGCCGAATGACGACGAGTATGACGTCACGCCAGTCCCGTTCAACGACGATAAATTCACACGGACCTCTGGAGACAGGCGGAAATCGATGGAGACTGCTGACGTCATCCGTAGAGAAAAAAATATAACGAGAAAGACGCAAAGAAACATCGACTAATCAAGACGGACACGTCATCAAAATCATTGGCAACATCGTAATGAAAGTGAAAAAAAACTCGGTTTTTATGTTTTATTCGTTCTTTAATTTCTAGCCATGCAGTGAGAAAGGCCAACTTTTTAGCTAAAGTAAAATGTTTTGACAATGTATTGATTGGACTGTTCTTGAATGTTATTTCTATGGAATTGTCTAGTCTGCAACTGACCTATGCATATATTTGATCTGAGCTTGATATACAACACTATTTGAATTTATCTAATTACACTTGTTTTTCTTTAATTGTAGTTAAGTATAATTACGATTTTTTACTCTTCATTTTGCTACCATTATTGGTGAACAAAGATGATCATAATAAGTAGTTTTGCTTATGGCGCTCCACAATTGTGATAATTGTTGTTGTTATTATTATTATAAATATATATGATTATTCATTCATTCATTCAGCAGCACATGATATATATACAACATACTAAAATGCACTAAAATAAACTATAATACATTAAAATAGCATAAAAACCTAAATAAAACTAAAAAGTTATATCACTGACAAAACTGCACCATATTGCCGACTTTATCTCACTGACTAACTGATTCCAAGAAGTTACACCATATGTGCTACCAACTGCCATGAAACGACGACCAATCATACGTGATAGAGTATACAGAATGGCATTGTCACTCACAAGCATTTTTCCAAAATTTCTATTTAATTTCCATTTATTCGTGTAAAACACAGATGTCAAAACGCAACGGTACATGAGTTAACATACATCAGTTAAAATTTAAAAAAATAACAATAAATTTTTTGTAAAGCATCCTGGTGATGAAGTTCTTTTTTGCTAAATGTCCCCTAACTATCTATTCTGATCAATCAAGCAGAACAATGGCATGGTGCGACAAAGCACCTGCAAAGGTCTGGCACTCTCTCGCCAGCAACAGCAGAAGATGTGGCGAAAACAGTTATTCCAGAAAACATTGATTTATTTCGGTCTGACTCCACCAAAACTGAGTTCTCATTAGCATACATCAGAGCTCGCAGTGAACTAGATAAGATTGGTCTTAACTCTACTTCGTATTAATTAATTAATTAATTAATTTCTTAGTTAAGTTTTCCTCTTATTATTTCTTTTATGTAGCTACCGACTTCTATACGGTGAATAAAACAACTGTGTGTGTGTGTGTAGGCAGACGTCTTCAGAAGATGGATTGCAGTCATCTCATAATAACCCTTGACACTACGTTGTTAAACTGATCGTAAAACATTCTAATGTTATGTGACGAATCAATACAAAAGAATAGTTGCGACCACTGGATGTCGGTGATGTCTGTCGGTCACTGTTAAACACAATAATAACTACGGCAGGCCTTACGTTTGTTTGCATTCGTATCGACGCCCTAATGAGACCGCGCGCACCTGCCTATGCGTTCGCCCCGTAAGTGGAAGCATTAAGCATTATTGTTCATCGTCTGTCTGTCTGTCTGTCTGTCTGTCCATATGCCGCGTACACTGGATTGCTAACGCATTTTACGACTTAACGTCAGACATAGCAAATGTTGCTGTCAAACGAAATATCCCAACAGAAAAAATGCCAAAAATCCACAAAATATATCCCATAATTCAAAAGTTGTAACTATACAACTTTTGAAATTTGCGTAATATATTTTTATTCAGTTGTACAGTTTTACACATTACTGCCTAAATACCAGCAAAAGTCACAGCAGTGCCTAAAATCCGGCCTGCTCCGATGCAGTCGGCTTTTTATGACGATAATTGGATGATGTGCCTAAAGCACTGTTCGGCTCGACCCGACAAACGCAGCCCGACTGAGGACCAAACATCCAAGAATTGCACCATCTCAGAAACCGAGTAACCGACCCAACCGAAGAAAACCACTAGCAGTGCCTAAAACAGTGCCAATCTAGTAAGCAAGGAAACTAAAATAAGTCGAAAAAATTTATATAACTTTTATGGAAGTAAATAACAATGAGTTTACTTCACGATGGCGGACTAATATCGTCTGAGCCATCGATAAATCCGATCTCATGTTCTCGGCTGCCATTAACGAAGTCTCGTTTGGACACTGCGACAACAAACCAAAGGCAGGTTAGGTAAATGTTCTATCTCAACTATGCTTTGTACTTTTCGTGCTGGTCTGTTTCTGAATTAAGACTGTAATGTCTTTCTCTTTGTAAATCTTTATTCACCATATTAATACTTACTCCCGTCCATTGATAGAAGTAAACAAAAGCAATATAAACGGAAGTAAAGCATCACAAAACTATGATTTATGTGCCGCCTTTTACTCTGTCACAATCTTTAATCACCACTCTTACTTACTTACATTCATTACTACAACTCTGCGTATCGTGTATAGACATGTTAACGCCGATTTCTTCACAACGGGCGGGTTAGCAGCAGTTGCATGACAACGACAGAGACAACGAAATGATTGGAAGTTGGAAATAAACTATATTAAACCAGTCTATCGGAGACGATACGAAAGCCGCCGCTCCTCAAAGCCTAAACTGCATTAAAAACAAAAAATAAAATAAAATATGGCAAAAAAAACGATTTTCAATATGGCGGATGGAATTCTTCACATTGCAATGTGACACGATCATGACATTGATTTCGCTAGGTGACTGCACTCTGCCTTGTGGCATGTGGCTCTGGAATCGTGACAGTGAACTCACCAAGTGGCAGCACCCTGCAATGTGATACGTGGCTCTGGGATGACATGCCATTGAATTTGTCCGGTGGCAGCACCCTGCAATGTGACACGTAGCTCTGGAATCAAAACATTGGATTCGCCAGGCAGCACCACCCTGTAGTGTGGCAGGTGACTCTGGGATGACATGCCATTGAATTTGCCCAAACGTCCGCCATATTCGAATTCTACAGCTGGTTTCGATTTCGACCACAATGTCATCATCGCAGTCGACATGTCATTCTGCACCAATTTCCGAAATTTTATCCAAATCGGACCACCCTCGGCAGAAAAAAATGATGACGTCATGTCGATTTTCAAGATGGCGGATGTCAGCCATCTTGGATTTTATGGGTCCCGTAATGGATTCTTTGAAAAGCCCATGTACGACTTCCTATAGGTCGTCAATAGACACCATAGCTCTAAATTGCTTAGTTTTTGAGAAAATCGCGTTTTTGCATTTTGGCGATAGACAAACAGACAAACGAACAGATGGACAGCACCGATGCACTAAGCCGCTCTCGCTGTCGCGAGCGGCGGCTTAACAAGCCAAATACAGCATACCTCGCTCCGCCGCCATTGCCGCGTGCTGCCACCTGGCGAATTTAATAGATTGATCTTAGTACAATTGCCGACGCATTCTAAAATTTTCATAACGATAGCTAATTCATGTCAGATACAAATAAATTGATTGATTGATTGAATTCGCCGTTATTCCATTACTGTTGAAAAGGTAACGAACATCGTAGCATTATAACAAACATAAATGACTAAAATACGACCCGCAGGAAGGTAAAATGTCACTGAAATATTGTGTGAAGGTACCCGTGCTGGCTCGATGTCTCTAGGTTAAAGGTCGAGGTCGAGGTCAACAGATCTCAAAATATGGACGTACTCTTAAAATATCAGCGTACATGTACCGCGCCGCATGTTCGTTGTTTTGTTACTTTGCAACTTTGTAACGACGTTTTAGTATCTTTTTGTAGCAACCTTACTGGAAAACGGTTACGATTATCGTCCTAAAACTCTCAGAATAGCTGCGGGATCATTCCATTAAATCCTCTAGTGGCAATTGGGCGCAGTGCGAGGTCTGTTGTGACTCGCATCGCTCGTTAATTTCGGTTAGACTTGATGGTCGATAATTGCTACCGGTTAGCGCTGGTGCTTATGACCATGACACATTTATCAGAAACCGGCGCTAAAACCCGGTACCAGAAACCGGTACCTGTTTCAGACGCTTCTGGTATGCAATTCGGTACCGAATATTTCTAATACCAGTTTCTAGTAACGAATAGGACATGCTGTATTTTCGTGCCGGTTTATGGTACCAGTTTTCTGGTGCGGGTTTTCGTCGCCGATTTCTGGTGCGTGTGCCATGCGCATTAGAGTAGAGTGTACTATGACATGTAACGTCAGCCGCGCTCGGCGAGGCGAGACTGGATGTTTTATCGCTACTTGGCTGTGAGGCTACACAACGGTTCATTAGTCGGCCGGGCACGCTCGGACGTCGGTCGATCGCGGTCGCTACGCGCAGCGCCCAATGGGAGAAGTTTGTCGCCGTCGACGTCTTGGCGGCGGCAGGGCAGGTGCCGACGGCGTAACCGGCGTCATCAATCGATCGCTGCCGGCGCAGCAGGGCAATATCACCGCCACTGACGTCGGTAACGCCCCGGACCGTCGCGCCTCGGACGTCGACATCGATTCTGCATCCTAATATGTCCGACAAGGGACGGAGAAGGCGGGCTGCGGTGTCCGTCTCCGGTTGATATAAATTGCTCCGGCGCCCGCCGTGGCGCAGACGTCGGTCGTACATTACACGCTGAAGATGGCTGTCTTTGACAGCTCGTGTGCTGATAGTCGACCAGTGCTAGATTATAGACTATAGACTAGACCGCCCGTCTGTGTCTATGACTGCCTGTCTCTGTGCCTCTCTGTGCTACCGCTGCCCGATTCGTCTTTGAGATCGTTTCCAATGGATTCGAAAATATTTGTTTTAAAAGTTCTGTTCGATCTGTATATATAAAAGTCGATAGTAATATGTTATTTCACCAGTCCTACTATTGGCGTATTCATCAGATGTTTGTATAATGTGTAATATAGTTTAATATTTGCCGTATAATAATTGTGTACCTGCTGTCCACTCCACACATGGCACAGAACTAAATTGACTACAATTAACCCTTTATTAGGCAAATTAAACCGCAGACCAACGGACCATTATACAGCAATACAACGATTGGTACACTGGCCGTCGATGGTTGGGGAACGTATTTCTTGTTGAACCCCTAAAATCCCAGATGGCTGAGATCCGCCATCTTGAAAATCGACATGACGTCATTTTTTCGTCTGAGGGTGGTCTGATTTGGATAAAATTTCGTAGACTGGTGCAGAATGACATGTTGACTGCCTGCAGTGATATGGTAAAAATCGAAACCATATGTAGAATTTCAATATGGCGGACGTTTGGGCAAATTCAATGGCATGTCATCCCAGAGCCACGTATTACATTGCAGGGTGCTGCCACCTGGTGAATTCATTGTCATGATTCCAGAGCCACACGCCACATTGCAGGGTGCAGTCTCCTGGCGAAATTAATGTCATGATCATGCCACGTTGCATCCGCCATATTTAAAATCGTTTTTTTTGCCATATTTTATTTTTTTTTAAAATGCAGTTTGGGCTTTGACGAGCAGCGGCTTTCGTATGGTCTCCGATACACTTGTTTTGTTTAATTTGTTGTATTTTCTGCTACCACGTGTTTGATGAAATAAAGTTGTATATAAATAATCACAGCTTAGCATCAATAGTAAAACTAACAATAGTGACGGTATCTGCTGATAGTTAGCACAGAGGTCTTCTGATATAAATTTTATTGACTTTTAGCTAATTTTTAAAATATCTTAAAACACGATTTTTTTACAAATTTAAAAACATAAAAGTCGCTTTCCCTGTACAGAGTAGCTTACTTCTGACAAGCTAGTTTATGTGCCAGTTTACAATGCAGTCAGCCATCTGGGTGTCCGAAAGGAAAAGTGCCAATTACTGAGAGCTAAGTGCCGAAATGTCTCACTCCAACGATCAATGGAGAGTCCCAAGGCGTCCCTGTAGACATTTTCAGCGACTGCATGGAAGTCTACTTCATGACTCGTAGCAGCGTTCGAGAGATCGGCATCTCCGTCGTCCTGCCTTCCCCCGATCCCTCCCATCTTCGCGGTACCCGCCGTAGACTAGCGGTGCACCCCGGTACACCCGGGCCCTGTGTACGAGGTCGCTCAGCGGTCATCGATCAAAACTCGCAGGGCGAGCGCGATCGGCGAAGGCAAATTACTCTAACACTTCGGCTTCGCAGTTCCTTGGTGCTCTTTCTACTGTAACACTCCACCCTGCTCTGCTTGGTCGTGTTAATCGATCACTATCGATTCTCGAGGCGCCATCAACGGTAATGTTCGCTTAAAGTTTCTCCCGTTGCGAGAAAAAATCCAAGATCGCTCACAAAACTTTCTCCTCTCTTAGTGATGTAGTACATACTGCGTTGGACGTTATGTGGATCTTTCGTAGCATTGTTTTACGTCTTCTTGCTATCCGTTCGACATCCTAAACGTGTTCAGTAAAAATACGAAATAGCTCGAAATTGTATACACGGTGAGTCAGTTATCGAACCCCCTAAATTATTTTCGTATAACTGTTGAATCAATCGGTAAAAAAATGAAATTTATGCAGAAATGTACATCAGGCCATGCTACGCCAAGGACTATAAAATTTGCCAAAACTGCGCCAAAAGGACAAATTACTGCTCGATAAAAGTCAACTTAAATTAATCAAGTTGATGCATGTTCCAAAACGCCCCCTTTTGCACAACTCTTAGAACAAGAACTTAGCTATCGCCAACAGATCGCGCGTCAGCTGCGCACACAATACGCTGAGGGCATCTATAGGCATAAATATTATA
>Ga0209149_1000264_pt1 | contig 20851 bp, 15 predicted proteins | sample WorMetTyACAVOLI2_FD_187423 | JGI IMG/M metagenome (GOLD analysis project Ga0209149, IMG submission 187423) | Marine gutless worms symbiont microbial communities from Max Planck institute for Marine Microbiology, Germany - Olavius algarvensis... ... | reverse complement strand
ATGTAGGCTACTGCAACTGTTGATTCATAAATATCACAAATAAACAAACGTCTAAATATTACTGTACAACACACGTACAATATAACTATTTCTTGTCCTTTTAAATTTATGTACAATTAGTTCATGTCTATGTCCTCTTTTTCTCAAGTTATAACACACATTCTTGTCAGGCGGCAGCAAATGATGAAGGCAGTGAGTAGGATGGCACAAAGATTTGAACAGCTGTAGGTCCCTTGCCTCAAACATCTCATCACCTCTTCAACTCCTAAACCTGCAGTCACTTGAATATCGCCGTATCTTTCAGGATCTTATGCTGTGTTATCAAATTCTACATGGTCGTTGTGATACTACAATTGCTAGTTGTTTTGTACACCGGTCTGATGATTTTACGAGAGGTAATCAGCTTAAACAGTACAGATGTCATTGCACTGTTGATGTCACCAAACACTATTTTGCTAACAGAGTTATCAATGTATGGAACAGTCTTCCAGACACTGTTGTCACGGTCCTAGCTTGTTATCATTTCGTCATCAGTTGGTTAAATTTGATTTGAGTAGTTTTTGTGTTAATTTTTAATTTTTGATATTTTTTCTATATATTCTCTTTTGTGTTATCACTGTCTATTGTGCTCACTGTTTCTACGTATTTTTCTATATATTTTATCGGTGTTAGTGGCCTTCGGGTCCTTCCATTATTAATAAATGGATGGATGGATGGAAATAACGTTGTACATTGCAACTTGCAAGTGACCCGTACAAACGCTTGAACGGTCTGCAGTTCTTTAAACGTTTTTCGTTTAAACCATTTGCGAATCCACATATCGACAGTGCTGCAGCTACGCGTGGGTTTTGCAGCTCCATGCTCGGAAACGTTTCGCTGTGTCCATGAAAGACTAGAAAACAAGAGGTCAAAGTAATTTGACAAAAAAACGCCTCACGGGGGGCCCATTCCCCGGTTATGGGTCACCCCAGGGGGTCGAAATTTGTACCATTGAATTCCTGGGGTAGGGTTTCCTATTAGTGTACCATAGTAACTATAGGCCTAGGATGCACCGTTTGGCCACAGTGCACGCGCGTGACAACGAACCAACGACCAACGACCAACGATGTCACGACACAGCCTATCTCAATAAGCGCCTCTTTTACTAAAGTAAAGTGAGGCGCTTAAAAACTGCTTAGTTGAGTCTACTGTTGCCAGTTCTGCGTGAGAGTTGTAGCGAGCGTTACGTAGTAAACGTTTCGCTACTGACATCGCTTTTCCGTCTGTCGGTCCGTCCGTCAGTAACGCGATTGAGCTCTCAGTAAACGGAGGACTTTTGCAGAATCATCTCATTTGGTGCTCGAGATTTTCGCTCGGCAGCTCCTGTTATCTAGAATTGTCTTCCCTCTAAAGCCCGGTACACACTGGCAACAATGTTGAATTCAACACAGTCGACTTTGTTGAAAGTCAACAAAGTCGACCGTGTTGCTTTACCCCCGTACACGTGCAACAAAGTCGCCCGTATCGGCAACAATGTTGAAACTTCATGAATATTAATGAACACCGTTGAGTCAAAGTTAAAATCGCGGACCCAACATGAGCGATTGCGTCGTCGGCGTTTTCTTGCAGCAGCTACTGCTATAAGTGTTGAAACTGATGCTAAAATAATATCTTCGTCTGCCATTTTATCGAAATGACGTCACTAGTGACTGGATCATCACGTGACGCATAAATACTCAAGTTGTTACCGGCAACAATGTTGACCGTTCAACAAAGTCGACCGTGTTGAATTCAACATTGTTGCCGGTGTGTACGGGTCTTAACGTTCGTTCTTGCGAAACTCAGCCGACATATAAAAGTTCACCTTTTCCACTGAGCCATTGCCACTACCTAGTGACCCATCTCAGCGCCTCTGATTCGTTCACGACTACGGCGCTTTATAAACCTATTTACTTACTTACTTAGAATCTATTTAATCCATCATGTCCAATTGTCCATGGATACGGCTCGGTTGTGAAAAAAACGAGACAACATTAGCAACCGTTTCCCCAGGGGTTGTTGTGTAGAGGGAGGTATGAAAAATCGCGATTTTCAACCAATAGCTCGCTTTATCTCAGAAACGATACAAGATATGGCCATATTATCGATAGCTAAGTTTCTTGTCAGGTTTTCTTTCATGTCGTGGTTAATGAGCATACGCTTGCATATGGCGCAGTTGAGTTGTAATAGTGGTCAGCTGACCTTTTTCACTCATTTCGACGTAGGCTACTTTCAAGCGCCGAATACAATCGGCGCTTGAGAGTACGTCGAAATACACTCGAACTTCTCGAAGTAGCCATTAGCAATAGTCAAAAGCTCATTCATTTGCGCCAATTTGTATTCTTGCAAGCACTTAACGCATGTATTAGTCGTTTCAAGCCTTATTTCATATGCAGGTGTATTATTTTACGTGAATTAAAACAAGTAAAAGAATATAAAGATTTTATCGTTGTTACATATTACGAATAGTTCTTATATCATTATTGTGTATATAGATCTATATGCATGCAAATTTGTGGCGGTATTGTACGACAGTCCATTGTATTTTATATGCATTCGTTATACAAAAAGGTAGTCTAAATCAAAAGTGGCTGAAAGAATGAAATTAGTTGATGTAAGACACAGCAATCGATAGAATCCTATTTACACTATTCACATATGCAACTCCACGGCACGCGAATAAAAGCTTTTTTTCAGGTATTGTTCCACGTTCACCGCAGGACGTCCGCCATTATTATCTACCAACAATGGACACGTACGTTTTACAGATGCTCTTGCACACTGGAGACGTCCGCGTTGCATTATGGGCTTTTGGTTAGCGATGAATGTAACAGGATATTTACTGCCGGGCGTCGTTCATTTCCGCCGTCATTGCAGCGGACACGACCTCAAAGAACCGTTGCGTGGGCAACATGACATGAAAAGAAAATTGCGGAATTGTCGGCGGCAGCACGCGTTAAAGCTCTGACGTGAAAAACGACCGGGCCGCAACGAATTTCCACTACGTTATACAGACTGCACCGCACACGACGAAGCAACAACTGTAACCACGAAACAACATTATCATTTTGCACCTTGAGCAAATAACAGCTTTACTTTTTACATCGCGTGTCATATAGGATGTTGCACACAACGAGTTTTACGAAGCGCAACAATAAAATTAAATCCACGTGATTCACAAAAAGATTTTCGTGATTTAGGTTTAACTGTGAGGTGGAGTAAACTTAAAGTTCAATAACTTAACGAGTAATATAATATATTGCGGTTCAAAAAACTGGAACCCTGCTAGTTCTCAAGTAACTCCAACAGATAAGACGCAATATTAACAGTTTTTGGCACAATGAATCGCCATTTGATGTTCACTTATTAACACTTGTTTGTTCGCAAGAAATTTTTAAAACAGAGAACCAGCCGACATTTTTCCACGGCGACCAGAGAAGATGCTAGAGCACCGTGTGATTGATGGGATGACATTATGTACGGTGCACTGTCAGTGATTACAAATTCAGTTATTTCGCTCCAGCTCGGCGTGTTAACGTGAAAAAAGGACAGTACAACAAACAAGAAGCTCTGCTGTCAGAGAGGGGCCCTGTGTCGTCTATAGTTAGCTACCACAATACAATATTTCGATCGCATTCTTTCATTATTACTTACTTCTGCTTCGGATTTAACAACGCACACAAATAAATTCTGTTCTGTTTTCTTCGGCATGACCGTCGACTGATATAAACCAAGTCGATCAACATACTTCGACCATACCAATTCGTTGACGACACTACACCAGTCATGTAAAGATTCACCGATGCGTTGCGTTTCAGCGTCACCGTCCGCCGCTATAAATGGAGTCCGACGCTTAGTGTTATCAACATACTCCACGGTCGAAATTTGTTGCCAGCACACGACACTCCACTAATGAGCCGCGCCTCAATTCGACGCTCCTGTTAGGGGGTCTCCGTCAGAATATTGTCATAAGGTTTGGTTCGAACAAAACTAGAATGGTGTGGCTACCTGATAACGGAAAAAGTTTGAGAATACGTTTACTCATTTCGACACAATCCACAAACATGACGGACACCAGAGACGACAGACAGACGGATGGACACTGCACGACAGATAGGCCAAAAAGTCACGAAAGTGTTATATTATTTTACCTATTTGGCGGAAGCCCCCACTGAACCGATTTGATCCAAAAGTTGTACGGTGAGTGAAGTCTATGATGCAATCACGTGTGCCAAGTTTCAAATTGAAATTTACATGGGTTACGATTTTACAGGGGGCCGAATTATCGATTTTCCTAGTGATTTTTGCATGGACCTTACAACATTGCAGCGTTAATATGCTGCCTGTGATAATGTAATTTGTTACCACAAGAACACTCATGCAAGATCGCAATTACGATGTTTGGAACCTAAGTAGACAATAAAAAAAACATTTTAGAAGAGAAAACCACGTCTTCAATAATCGCTGAAAATGTTATGCAAAAATATCCAACTGTTTCTGAGAAAATCCAGGTTTCCTTCGGGATACTTTTTAGCAATCTGCGTGTAGTTTTCCGTACCAAACGGCATGGCAATATTACGACGGGAACCCGCTTAACGGGGGCGTCGAATGCAGGTGGGGTAGACAGAAATCGCAATTCTGAGCCTATATCTGGCTTCACTGCGTGCTGTCAACGCTGCGACCGGCCACGTGTTATCAACACACCGCTGCCGGACCACGCTCCCGCAAGTTGTGACACTAGTAAGCGGTGGAGTTTCTTGATGGCGGGAGACGACGACGAAGTGTTTATGACAAGAAGTCTCAACGTTACGCCAAACACAACAGAACAGCGCATTTAATTACATGCAGTGATAAATCTGTAGCCAACATAACTAACAATAAAAGACTCTGCTTGACGTTTTGTACTATTGAAGCTAACTACTGACAGACACGAAGCATCGCGCGGCCTCTTTGTGACACCAGAGCTACTTGTCATAGCAGGGGGTGTATTAGGCTCACTGTCATATCATTGTCGATTTGTCGTTATCGTATGCTTCATTATTACAGCAGCAGCTACTCGCAAGCGTATTGTGTCGGTCGTCATCCTTAGTACACTTGTCCCAAAAAGTAGTACACCAAACTCATGGCGATAATTTTGTCAATTATTAATGGATTTTTCCAAATTCTTTCACTGCTGGAAAGCCAAGTAAATTTCCAACAAAAACCAGTATGTTGCCGCACTACCTTGCGAAACTTAGAAGTATGAAATTGTGGTAATTTCCAAAAAATCTCCAAAAATCGTGTCACATTTGACAAAAACAGAAACGTCTCTTGTCATATGGCTGTATATTGTCACAATAGTTGCTCGAAGTGTCCGCCTTTTGCCCGCACACATGCGCAAAGACGTCAATGTCACTCGTCAATTGCATTGTCAGTGGTGGTCCGGTCAATGTCATGCCAAACATGCAGAAAATGCTGCTTCAGTTCACAACACTTGTTTAGATAAAAAAAATCCTCTGCTATGTACAAAGAATATTTAACAGGAACCGGAAATTGAAACAACAAGTAAGTAAGTAAGTTAAGTGCATTAAAATCGGGTGTGTGTTCAAATCAAAATTGTCTTTTTTTCGTCTGCATTTTCTTTCAAATATGCCAAAACTTGAACTTGTAACCTTCGCAAGGTAGGGCAGCAACATACTGAAGGCATGGTGGGAAATATTACATAGTTTTGTTGGAAATTTACATGGCTTTCGAGCAGTGACAGAATTTTGAAATTCCGTTAAGATAAGAATTGACAAAGTTATCGCCATGAGTTTGGTGTACTACTATTTTGGGACACAGTGTATGTAACGTAACTTCATTGCGTCTTTCACACGCTTCGCACGTCGTTGCTAAGCTGAACACGATCACCGGCTTTAACGACTCCCGATGCCGCCTCGTGCAGTGATCAGGCTTCAACCTATATCCACCGCGCGTAATAACTTTCATAATAATTTTCTTGCTCAACAGATGCGGACGGAACAGTTTATAATCCCTCCACCAAGGATGGATGACACCGAAGGTTGTGTGGTCGTTCGCATCCTTCTACAATTTCGATGCTTTTTGTGGTTGAAGTTTCCTGTTCTTACAGTGCCTGCGTATGCATAGCACTGACGAAGGCGTTAATGTAGGTGATGTATAAAAAAATTGCGATTTTCGACCAATATTTCACTTTATCTCGGAAATGATACATGATATGGCTACAGTTACCATGTAATGCCAATAGGAACTCGTCTGTTATCTACCGAATGATACAAATTCAATGACCTTGAGTGACCCTAACCCAGATTACAAGGTCACGCTGACGACGAATATCTCAGAAACGGTACGAGATAGAGACATAGTTACAAGGAAATACTAATAAGGACTTACACATGGCCTACTCGATGTGTCATTTCGAATGACCTTGAGTGATCTTGAGTGACTTTGCGAAATATTCAATGACATCACGTATCGCGCGGCCTCTCTGCAACAGCTGAGGTTCTCGTAAAGCAAAGTGGTACGCATTGTAAATAAGAACATCGCACTGCGAAAAGAAGTTGGCGTGCCTCCTGCTGCATAGACTTTGGCGTCGTCAACATAACGGACGATGATTGTGAACAACAGGTTCCGACCGTCGCACTTGGTTTATAACAGTTGACCACACGCAGTGTCACGATGGTCGTGCTCGGTTGACAACAGCTGTGGTCTGACGCCAAGTCAAACAGGAGGTCTATTTGAACATACTTTACTTTAAACCAGAATATCTTCCCACCGGGTGCGTCTAATGGGGGATCTGAATGCGGCAACAGAATCAGCGGTGCCAAATAGTGTCCCATAGTAACTACGCGGCTATCTTGCTTAGTTTTCGAGATATGGCCACGAGACGGTTAACCGACCGACGGACGACGGACCGACGTTGACAAGCATCATATATGTGGCCCTTATGGAAGGCCAGCAAGAGGCCATATGCATGGTTTCGACTTGCTCTGTATCATTTTTGCAGACGGACTTCGTAGCGACAATCTTAGTACTTGCCTTGTTGACTATAGCATGCACTAATGTATATGAATGGATGGATGAATGAATAGATAACCAACAGAAAGTATTGATTGCACAATGGATAACGACTCGGCTTACCTGGAATAACCTTTGCGTCGGTCGACATTTTCTGTGGTACAAGACTCAGGGCTCGTGTTTTTTTCCATATGGTCGGAGGTACCCAAAACTGATCCTGAGTTGCACCGGCTGGTGGATCAGGGCTCCTGCTTCCAATTAGTGACGCCACGAGATCGGACGCGTTTCCGAACCCGAGACTTAGGCGATCTTTCGTGGCTGTGGACTTCGAAGAGAACATGCTGCTGGCAGTTGAACTCTCAGACACCGGAAGGAACGCGATGGAACTGCGGCGCTGTTGCGACGGCCGTGCTTGCCCGGCTGACTGATGTTGGGAAGACGGAATGTGGTTGCGCGGCGGTGGCGACGAGCTTGTATCTCTATTCATCTGAGACTCAAACCGGATGCCAGAAAAACGTCCACCACAGCCCGTCGAGTCGACGCGATCCAATCGTTCACCGGACGGGTAATTTGTCTGCTGAAATTCTCGTCGACGTCCCACAGATGTCGCCCTGCAGCTAGCGTCGTTTGCCGTCGTCTCCGAGCGAACGGCGTCATGTCCTGGTTCCGCCATCGCGCCGCCGGCACTGCGGCACTGCAACGACGTTGAAGAATCACCATGCGATGATCTGACGGCTTTGGCCCACGGCGGCAGCGCAGTGCGACGCAAGTCGTCCTTCGTCGGCTTGTTGACTCGGCGTGGCGCAGTGCTGCCTGACCGACGCCAACGAACATCACTCTCGCCCGGCGAATCGGCACCGAGCCTCGACAGGTGCGTGGTCCCGCACGTCGGCGTCGAATGACGACGTTTACCCGGCTCTTCGTCGGTCGCGCTAGCTACAGGCAAGCAATCGCCCTCATCTTCCATCTTTCGTCCGCTCGTCTTGCTGTCAGGTGGCGCTGACAGCAGAACGTCTTTATCCTGAACTCCGTTTACCGACTTATCAACGTCATTTTGTCCCATACAGTTGCTATTGGCGACACCCATCGCGTTAGAGTCATCCAATGTTCAGCTGCAACCTCAGAGCTTCCGCACAAACTTGCTGTTTGTCTACGCATTTAGTCTATTAACTGCTATCACATTCTAATCATATTGACATTATCACAGGGTATACGGCTAATCCAAGCGTGAAAAGTTATTGTCTATTGATCGCTGCCGACATTTACTCTAGTTGAATTACGCTTGTTGCGGCAGCAAAACTGAAAATCTATCGTCGACGCCTCTGCTTCCAGACAAACGAATAGCGACCAGTAGCAGTACCTGCAGCGCAACGCATATCTTTGATAGGCGCTTCTACAAGGTTAACTCAGACAAAAGTACCCCCCCTAAAACTTTTTGGAATATTTTTACTTCAGTAAGGTATTTTTTGCGTGAAATTTGAAAGATTTGTTGGCAATTTATATCCACATATATCTGCCAATTTTTGTACATTTATCTTAATATTTTATAAAATGGCGTTAATTTTTCCATGAATACCCATCGTTTTCACCGTGTCAAGTTTTGAGTATTGAATGCAGACGTTTCGTGAGCAAGGACTTGGTAAGAAAGCCGTCATTTCCAGTTATACCCTGACGAAGGCTGAAAATTGAGCACTGTTAAGGAAGTCTGCAGTCGAGTCGACCACACTGGCTTAGTCGTTCTGCGTAAACCAGGCAGTGGCGGCGCCAAGGGGGGAGGGGCAGCCCGGGCACGTGCCCCGGCTGTAAAACCTTGTGCCCCGGCTACGCCCCGGCAGTTGAGCTACAGTGACGTTGACCATAAACGAATCAGTTGGCTCAGAGCAACAGATTATTTTGAAGACGTCAACTATGATGTTATCAATCACGCTGAGTAGTTTTTTCGCCAGCATGGCCGATATACGATAGATGTTTAGCTACAAGAAGTTCAGCTGTCGGGGAGAGGCCGCACGATGTCTCACTCAAGGTCATTGAAAATGGCACCATCCATAGATCGCATACGAGTTCCTATTCGTCTTCCATTGTTAACTATGGCCATATCTTGCATCTTTATCCAAGCTTCAGCAGGGTCACTTTGGATACAATTACGCGCGCGATGACACAACATTATAGGCCTACATCTATGGCGGCATTGCCGAGCTCATAGCGCGGATGTTTTTCGAAATGAAACGAAATATTGGTCGAAACACGCCAATTTTTAATATCCCCCTCTTCCACTTAACTTGAACGTTGACATAACCCCTCGAATTTATGTCCAAAATTTTAACACAAACTGTCCGAGTCCATAAGCTATCAACCGGTGCAGAAATACTGCCGAAAAGTTAAACCTTATGAGTAGGCTGCGAAGTTACGAACGTCACAGACAGATGACAACAGACAGTCGGAATTGCGATAACATAATGGGGAACGTAACGTACCGTAGTAACGTTGGCCTGAAATCGCGAATTTCCACCAATTTATCACTTTATCTCCGAAATGATACAAGATAGGGCCATAGTTGCTATGGAATGCAAATAGAACAAGAACTTAGCTATCGCAAACAGATCGCGTGTCAGCTGCGCACACAATACGCTGATAGCATCTATAGGCATAAATATTACACCGTGACCTTGAAATCTAGGTTAAGGGTCACTCAAGGTCACTGGAAACGGAACCATTGGATAAATCATACACGACTTAGTAGTAGTCGAGTTATTTGACGTTATCGTGACCTTGAAATGTGGGTTAGAGGTCACTCAAAGTCATTAAAAGTGGTACCATTTGCAAGCTTGGGTACGGTTTCCTATTCGCCTTCCATAGTAACTATAACCGTATCTTTAGCCATTTCGGAGATATTCAGCATCAAGCAATGGCCTGACCTTGAAATCTGGATTTAGGGTCGTTCAAGGTCATTGAAAATGGCGCGGTTCGACAGTCCATGTATGACTTTCTATTAGTCCGCCATTGTAACTATAGCTCTATCTTGTACCGTTTGCGAGTTATTTGACGTTGAATATTATCGTGACCTTGAAATGTGGGTCAGAGGTCACTCAAGGTCACTGAAACTGGTGCCATTCGAAAGCTTGGTGCGGTTTCCTATTCGTCTTCTATAGTAGCCTAACTATGGCCGTTAGTGCGATGTTTAGCGTTAAAGTAAGTAAGTAAGTAAGTAAATGATTTATAAAGCGCCGACGTCTACAAAGAATCAGGGCGCATTGGGAATCAGAGCGCATTGTTAAAGAGTGGTGTGATCTTGAAAACATGGTTAGGGTTCGTTCAAAGTCACTGGAAATGGCACAATTTCATAGATCGCATAGGAGTTCCTATGCCATATGCCATATCATAGTAACCATGGCACTATCTTGTATCGTCTGGGAGATATAGCGACTTATTTTGGTAAAAAAAATCGCTAAACCCACCTGTATTTATCACTCCCACAGGGGGTGACACCGTCGGAATTTCGTGAAGATGTTTGGTGCTGATAAAACTAGAATGATTGGGCTACCGTATGGTGAAAAACTATAACAATATGTTAAGCCGTTTTCATCTGATACCGGAACGTCACGGACAGACAGACAGACAGACAGACGGGTCTGACGGATGGACGGACGGACACACAATGTTACAGATAGAAAATATATCAGTATCGCGCGTCAGCAACAATTTTCAATGACCGTGAACGACCCGTAACGCACATTTCAATGTTACGCCAATAATCGACGCTGAATATGTGAGTAAAGGTACAAGACAGATATGGCATATAATGTTTTGTTTTTAGGTCGGACAGTAGTATTTAGTGATATGCATACTGATAACCTGTAATACTTAACAAACAAAACAACTTGATTGAGTTTTACCTACAAACGTCGAGGCGAAATTGACTTTTGGTTTGGTGTTAATTGGAAGCTTTGTAAATCTTACATAAACTTATATAAGTCACAGGGAAAAACCCACAATGCCAGGCTGTCAGCGCATCCCACAAAGAAGGCATGTTGAATTGGTGGCAAACTCTGAAACCGGAAAAACGGGTTTGAAATAAGGCCCGGGTTTGCATGCCCTATCGCGGTCTCTGTGTCATGAGGTGTGCCCCGTTAGAGATTGTTGGGCCCTGGTAGTGCCCCGGCAGGAAGAAATTTCTGGCGCCGCCACTGAAACCAGGCACTGGGACTGGGAGACCTGCCACAGCGTCTGCATGCGCAGTTTGTCGTAAGACAATTTTCCCATTAGTAGGCCCTACCAAGCTTTAAAACAATGTCAGTAAAACGTTAATAGTAAAAAATCAGACAGTTATCGATTGTTTACAATAATATTATCGGATACTGAGGAAAAAAATGCCGTCATTTCCGAGAAGCTGCATTTTCATTTTCTGGGTAAATAGGCGTACTCAAAACTTGACAGGGTGAAAACGATGGGTACTCGTGAAAAAATTAATGCCATTTCATGAAATATTAAGATAAATGTACAAAAATTGGCTGACTTATGTGGATATGAACTGCCACCAAATATGCAAAATTTCACGCAGAAAGACTTCACTGAAGTGAAAATATTTCAAAATGTTTTAGGGGGTGAAGCACCCTTTGATTCAATGAGCGTCCAGTAGAAATTGAATTGTTCGTCAAATGGATAAAATTTGACAAGAACAGAATTCAAAGCCGGTATTCGTTGCAGCCTAATTTATTCTGAAAACTTATCTTTTTTCACATAATATTTCATCCACGCTTCACCAATGCTGCACACATAGCCACTCCCGGCGCTTGCGGTTGAATTAATTTAACTGCTGATGTTGTGCGCCTTATTATCATCATTATTATCATTATTTTTATTTTTATGCTAAAATAAGAGCCAAATGTAGCTTTGTATAGATTCTCAGAATATGCATGTATTTCTTGTTGTTTGATTTAATTTTGCTTCAGACTCATAAGCTTAACAATTAGTCGCCATATTCAGATCATCGTTAGTGAGAGTCTGATATCCGGTCCTTTTGAACTGCAAACATTGTTTTTATCGTCGAACACAGACACATACACATAAAAAGAAAATTATAAAAAATAAGGCATTTAGCATGAAATTTAGTATTATTTCTCCACGATGAGCACTATAAAACGAGTAAAATACAGTGTGTCCACGAAATAACAAAGCCACCAACTGTTAGTATAAACCGCAACAAAACGCTCAAATTTTTGGCATAGCGATTTAAGAGACAACTGCAAGTCTGCCTATGATTATGTCTTCCACCTCACCTGCATAATGTCCATACCTGGTAGAACGTTTCGGACAAGTTACATGTTGGCAATAAACAAAACAGCCAAACAGTAATACTACAAATTCAAAAATTCTCAGCATTAACTTGACAAAATGAACAGTGAAAACACCACAAAATGTGCTCAAAATGTCCACCGTGAGCCCTGACACAAGCTGAGAGACGGCGACGCCACTGACTGACGGCTGCAACAACAATCTAAAACGTCCTAGGTAACGATATTACACAGGCTTCATTGGAAATGCAACTGTGGTTGTGTTCCGAGTATACTCAGGAATAAATCCTGCAATTTTTTTTTATAAAATTTGAATCAGTCCTAAATAAAACTACGCTAAAATTTCACTGGCTTTGTTTTTTTGTGGACACAGTGTATAACATAAAAATGTATACTATAATTATAACAGTTTTAAACTCTTACTTCACAGTTTCTCTGCAGCTACGAACAGTCCTGTACACTTAAGGACGGCGGTTCGTTTTGTATTTATAAAAAATGCAAGTGCAACGCCATCAGCAAAGACACACGGATGCTACGCTCTGAGCCGTTAGCGACTCACTGTTCGGTGCATAGACGTAGCCAGTATCTCGCCACCAAGCAGCCACCAACCATCAGCTTCAGCAGCACGCACCGCCCGCCGCCTTACGCTATAATAGATGTGTGCTGATTCGTCTTGACGGGACATCGGCTTTGATGCCCGTTCATATAATAGGAGTAGGCCGTACACATTTGTCGCTCTAGGTTCACTTCGTCTTGCCGACATTCACATTACCTTTAAACTTTGCAAAATATGAGTGTAATATGTAATATGTAACTAAGCTTAACTAAGCTCTGCTGGAGTGATCTTAATTTAACCATTTAATAGGCACATTAAAAGTAAACCGCAGAGCAACGGATCATTATACAGCAATACGGTGGTTGGTACACTGGCCATTGATGGATGGGTTGTTACATTTGGTACGGCGAGGAGGGTCTTTGGCGGGCTGCGGCTTCGCTCAGTCCCCTCCTCGCTGTACCAAATGCAACAGCCCACCCATACGGCCAGTATACCAACCTCATATTATTCGATGTGGCACTATAATTGCATTTGCACTATAAATTGTTAAACAATTTGTGATAGTGATTGATATTAGTTGAGTAAATATATATATATATATATATATATTAATATTCATATGAATAAGGGCTTAGTAACTCGGAGATTCTCTGCATCCAGGAAACGACAAACTGTACAGTCTACAGGTGATATAAATATGATGATGATGATAATGATGATGTTATTACTGCATTACAATAGTCCAATTATTGTTCAGTTGTTTTAGGTTCGCTTGATATTGTAGTTTTATCTGCTTATCAGTTTGTCGATTACTGAACCCACTTAATGTCGATTTATTACTTTTCTGGTGTATGTAGGCCCTACTGCAACTGTATTGCGATCGTTTCTAATACAAAGACGAATCAAGTTACTGTGAAGGCCAGTCCACGCACTCAGACGCTGCAACGCATCCTCTTCGCAGTCATTAATGATAGACGAATGCCGTGGCCGAGAACACGGCGCATAATAGCATTGACATTGCGACTTCATCGTTCTTTCGTAGATCGTAGACAATTTAACACATACACATACACAGACTATTAACGTTTACAGGGAAAAACAGGATGAAAAGAACGCAAAAGAGGCCCTACACAGGGAGATGGACGGAGAAACAGACGCGGATGACAAATGCGAAGCATGCGAAGCTTGCGAAGCGCATGAGAATTCACTCACGAGTGTCTCAGTTGCTTGTCAGGCGTTAGTGGTTCGTTTTTGTCCATTTTCGCAGGCACTCAGTGCTTGCAATTCTATTGTGTTGTCAGCTAGGCTCCGCTTCTGTTGTTTTCATCAACGCAAAAAATATAGAAAGTTCGGATTTTGCAGAATTGCTGTCCATGGCACGGTTAACCGAAATCAAAATTTGACACCTTACAAAGCTCACACACAAAATGTTCCATAACTCGTAAATAATTAGACGAACGACGTTCTAATTTTGTGGTTATTTTGCCCCACATTTAGTCGGAAACCTCCACATTTAAAAGGCCAAAGGTTAAGGTCATAACCTTAATATATCGCAATGTCCATCTGTTTGTATAGCGTTTGACACTGTAACTCAAGAGTAGAAGGTTACACACAGTTTAAATTTGGTGTGTTTGTAATGGCGCGCATAAGTGCGATGCCATTTCCACGTCAAAAGGTTAAAAGATCAAGGTCGTTAAGCCTTACAAAGTTTAGACACACAGTGTCTCGTAATTCATAAGCGGTTGATCGCACAATCTTCAAATTTGGTGAATGTATTGCGTCTACGAAGTGAAAGCATCACTTATTGAAAATGTGCACAGTTAATAGTAGTAACTAACACGGCGAAATGCTCCGTAATTCCAAAAGTTGGCCCATCTCAGGTTAGGGGTCACCCTACAAGTGGTTGAAAAAGGTGCTATTGGATTAGGATAGGGTTTGTTAGTGTTCAACAGTATGCTGACTACAGGCATACGACACACCGCTTAGTCATATTCACGAACGTGGCCAACCAACCAACGACCAGTCAACGTCACGACACAGTCTATCGCAGTATGTCACTCACTATACTGAGGCGCGTAAAACGCAGAACGCTTAAATATGGTAAAGAGCTTGCGTGTATCATCGTTACCTAAAATTGCAATTTCAAGGTCAAAAGGTCAAAATAACGAAGACACAAGTTAAGTCACAGTATGCGTCAAAAATACAGTGTCTCAAAAAAGTAAGCCACTTGATGTTTGTTAATAACTCTGACAAATGTCACCGAATGTGAACCGATTTTAAAAATTCTTTCACGATTACAGTGTGTTGTAAGAAATCGAGAAATCGTAAGTCAAAGTCAGGAGATCTCATTGTTTTTGTCCCCGGGGGGGGGGTATTTTCTGGGGAGAGGGGACTAGTCCGGCACAAACTCAACATGGGCTATTTAGTACTGACAATGGGCGTAATCGTGAAATTGGAGGACCGCATAACGTGTCGGTCATTGTGGCCATACATCTTGGTATAATTCTTCGCCAATGCTGTGTTCCTCTTTTCATCGCATATCGAATTAACGAGAAATATGCAGGTAGATTATAGGTTTATTAACACTGACGACGGCAAGCGAAATTTTCATTTTATGCTGTTGCTGTTGCAGTCTTGCATCAGCGGTAGCTGCGGATGCTCAAAGTTCGGGCGATCTAACGAATGATGACATTGCCGATGATCTTGAGTAATCTTTGAAGGTCATTTCAGGTACTACACTGTCTCCCAAAAAAGTAGTACACCAAACTCGTGGCGATAACTTTGTCAATTCTTAGGGGATTTTCACAAAAGAAAGAGAAGTAAATTTCCAACAAAATCATATAATACTTTCCACTATACCTTCTAAATATCTTGCCGCACTACCTTGTGAAAGTTAGAAGTTCGAGTTTTGGCATATGTGGAGGAAAATGCTAACGAAAATGTAACATGCATTGATTTTTGAACACACACTCAATTTTAATGCACTTAGCTTATATATTTATTTATTGTAATTGAAAAAACAATAAAAAAATTGTTTCAATTTCTGGTTACTGTTAAATATTCTTTGTAAATAGCAGATGATTTTATCTAAACAAGTGTTGTGAACTGAAGCAGCATTTTCTGCATCTTTGGCATGACATTGACCGGACCATCATTGACAATGCAATTGACCAGTGGCGTGGACGTCTTTGCGCATGTGTGAGAGCAAAAGACGGACACTTCGAGCAACTATAGGTGATAATATTCAGCCATATGACAAGAGACGTTTCTGTTTTTGTCAAATGTGACACGATTTTTAGATTTTTTTTTAAATTAACACAAATTCGAACCTCAAATTTCGCAAGGTACTGCGGCAACATATTGAAAGTATGGTGGGAAGTATTATATAGGTTTTGCTTTAAAAGTTTACTTCTCTTTCCAGCAGTGAAATAATTTTGAAAATCCGTTAAGAATTGAGAAGTTATCGCCATGAGTTTGGTACGTGTACTACTTTTTGGGTATTAAGGGTTTCATTGTCTGTATCTGAAATATACAACATATAATGTACGAAGTCAATTGCAGCTGTCGTGGTACGTCACATGGCAGCAATTTTTTCCACTGTCGTATTCGGCAGGAAGGACTATTATATGATGCTCTCAGCGATAGCTAAGTTTCGTATCAAGTTAATGGTGGGCACGGGACAAACGGAGAGACGGACAGGCGGACGGCGTGCACCGCGTGATGTGACCTCTTAGACGAGGGTCGCATAAATACTTACAGATCTAGGTCTTGCGAACGTTGGCTGTAAACGATGTAATAGATAAACGTAGCCTTGCGTAGGCTATAATTAAGAATTATGCACCATACTGTACGGCGTGCCGTAAGCGATATGCATTCAAAGCTCTGTCGGTGGAATTCTGTTAGCACGTCGAGTGAAAGGATTGATGGAGAAAGGCCTATTGAGTCCAAGACGGTGTTGGCGGGCAACGTGCTGACGTGCCACGACTATGAATGATGTCAACAACAGCTCCACCATACTCCATGCTGATTACGTAATTGGACGTCTATGGCTGCTATTATATAGCCTACGCTGATCGCATGGCCCTAGCTCTATAACTTCTAAATATTAGGCCCAGATCACGCCTTCGACGCCCAAACACGGCTATAGGACTCGTTTAATTATCGGCCATATTTTAGCCGAAAGTTACTACGATACATTCGGCTGTTAGCATCGCATTTCCGTCTGTCGTCTGTCGTTAATATTGGTGCACCCTACTCTCACTGTTCTGCAATATCTTTACACCATATCGTAGCCTAGCCATAAGCCTCGGTTATGAAGAAAACAGCGTGAACATAGTCGCAACCGTGTTTCCCATGGGTTGTTATGTACAAGGGTGTATGAAAAAATCGAAATTTTCGACCTATGTCTCGCTTTATCTCGCAAATGATAGAAGGTATGGCCATAGTTACAATGGAAAACGAATAGGAACGTATGCGATCTATCGAATGGTGCCATTTGCAATGACCTTGAGTGACTCCTAACCTAAATTTCAAGGTCGCGATATTCTTCAACGTCAAGTAACTCTAAAATGATATAAGATAGAGTTACAATAGCAGACTAACAGTAAGTCAGATATGATCTACGAATTTTGCCATTTATACATACCTTGAATGGCCCATAACGCAGATTTCAAGGGCACGCATATACGCTAACTTCGTTTTGAAATTTCACAGATGATTATAACTTTGACTTGTGACTTTCAATTTTTTTTTTGATTTTACGTTAAGTTTCATTTGGACACTTGTCCGACACGTGCGTTCCATTATTCCAATCAATGTGCGATGAATTCTATCAGCTAATAAGCGTTCTTCGTATTATTACTAATGTCTAAAAAGCCCAATATGTTGACAACACGTAACGTTCGGCTATCTAATCTACTGATTAGTTCTTGCTGATTGCATCTGTGCAATTAGCAGCTATATACTAGCTTAAGTAGGCCTAGTCTGATTTGATAAGAGGTTCTCATTACATGTGTAACTTACGTTACCGTTTTGCGACCGAGAAATCGTAAGTCAAAGTCAGGAGATCTCAGTGTTTCTGTCCCCCGGGGGGTTATTTTCTGGGGAGAGGGGAGTTGTCCGGACACCACAAACTCAACATGGGCTATTTAGTACTGACAATTGGCGTAATCGTGAAATTGGAGGACCGCATAACGTGTCGGTCATTGTGGCCATACATCTTGGTATATTTCGAATTAAGTATTGCTTCGCCAATGCTGTGTTCCTCTTTCCATCGTATATCGAATTAACGAAAAATATGCAGGTATATTATAGGTTTACTAACACTGACGACGGCAAGCGCAAATTTTCATTTTATGCTGTTGCTGTTGCAGTCTTGCATCAGCGGTAGCTGCGGATGCGGAAAGCAGAATATGATGAAATTAATAAGTATGAGATGAAGGCAGCAAAAGAACGTCGCCGAGGTAAAATCAATGATTGCTATGACTTCAAGCAAGATTGAGTTGCGACATCTTGTGACAGACGCTGTGAAACTTTCGGCAATATCTTCCAGCCTCGCATTGTCACAATTCGGGGGAATCGAACAAACGGCGGCGTGCATGGTGCGGGAACAATGAGTTCCAACTCCTCGTTGCGTCATAGAAATCTGTAAGCGTAACAGTGGCCGCAAAAAAAAACAAACGAACATTAAATTTTGCCATACTACTTTTGGCAAAATTCAGCGCACCCATTTCGTCACATAATCGATGGTCCCCATGCAACGTCTGAACAGCGTGATTGCGTTGAGGTCAGGGGGTCCGCTTGAAATCCTCTAGGACACTGGCCCGTCAGAGGTAGAGCAGAAGCCCGTATAATTATGTTTCTAAATGCGCGTACTAATAGATATTGTATTTTAATTCCACACTTTCTTATGCTCTGTCTCATAAGGAGCAATCTGTCAGTCCGTCCTGCGTTCGGCCCTGTTATCGGAAACGGAAGGTCAGAGAAAGTTCAAATTTGGTACATACGTTCGCCATGACAACTGTAACCGGCCGTGGAGTTGGGGGCATAAATAATGAAGAGGGGCTTAGATGTGACACGTCCTCGGGCGCAGTTATTTATCGGTGCACTGGCCGGTAGGTAACATGCGGAGCGGAATCGTGCGGGATGCGACAATGATTGGGGCAAAATATTGTCGCAAAATCATTTTAGAGTCAAGAGGTCAAAGATCAAAGATACACTGCCTTACAGAGCCAGTTCTGGCAATTTTGGTGGTTCTATACACAGTCTATTCATCTACGTCGCAACCACTGAAACTCAGAACCATGTCCAACGTACCGTCGCTACTAGGTCCGTGGATGATCTCAGACAGCAAATCCGTTCATATCTAATGTGTCCTGGACGTGGATATTAATATCACAGCTGATGACCAGACATCCATGCGTAGCGTGCATCTCAAACATCCCGGTAAGTTCGCCAAAGAAATTACTTCAGGTTGGCAGAATCTAGGCTGGTACTAAGCGGTAGCGCATAAGAGGCGCTTCGCGATGATCCGCCATATAAATCCACGTACTTTACTGTTTTTACTAACACTGGTGTCTATATGGTAGTGCCGGACAAATCACCAATGTTAGTCTCAGTGCAGAGAGCTTCAAACGTCGTGATCGGCAGCAGGTCGACCGTACTGCATCGCATGTGATATCTAGAATGCCACTTAAGCAAATTGGGCGGGCTTCTAACCCATTCCTTGTGGACTTTCGTTGCACAAGCTTTAGTCCGACACCATAAGACCACCAGCCGGTTTTTATCGCGCGTCAGCACACTGACTCGCGATACTGATATAGCAATTTTGTCCGTCTCTCTGTCCGTCCGTGACGTTCCGGCATCAGATGAAAACGGCTTAACATATCGTCATAGTTTGTTCACCATACGGTAGCACGATCATTCTAGTTTTACCAGCATCAAACATCTTCACGAAATTCCGACGGGGTCACACCCTGCGGGGGCGCTAAATACAGGTGGGGTATAAAATTTCGCGATTTTCTACCAATAAGTCGCTATATCTCGCAAACGATACAAAATATCGCCATAGTTACTATGGAATGCGAATAGGAACTCGTATGCGATCTATGAAATGGTGCCATTTCCAATGATCTTGAACGAATCGTAACAAGGTCACACCACTTTTTGACGCAAAATATCTCACAAACGGCTACAGACACGGCCATAGTTGCTGTAGAAGGCGAATAGGAAACCACACCCAAGCTTTCGAATGGCACCAATTTCAATGACCTTGAGTGACCTCTGACCCACATTTCAAGGTCACAATAATATTCAACGTCCAATAACTCGTCTAACAGTGTTGAAGAGATTCATTCAGTTGGTACGATCAGTAACGTAGAAACTTCTTACTTTACACAGGTCACGTGCTCCATCGAGCAGTAAACAATCAAGACGTGATCAAGATGTCCGACGGACATCGAAACGTTGTCATTATGTAACACATTTTCAGTTGTGTAAAGTAAGAAGTTTCTATGTTACTAACTCGTCTAATAGTAAGTCGTGTGTGATCTGTCCAATGGTTCCGTTTCCAGTGACCTTGGGTGACCCTTAACGTAGATTTCAAAGTCACGGATATGCCATTGACGAATTGTGTGCGCAGCTGACGTGCGATCTGTTTGCGATAGCTAAGTTCTTCTTTTAAATACAACTATGGTGAGTCAGTTTTTACCGCGCGATGCGATGCATAAGCACGGTCTTTGCTGTCATGCAGTGTCTGTCCGTCTGTCTGTCACGTTCGTGGATCACGTCAAAACGAATAAACATATCTTCGAAATTTTTTCACCATCTGGTAGCGACACCATTCTAGTTAAGCGCCTCACTTTACGTTAGTAAAAGAGGCGCTTATTGAGATAGGCTGTGTCGTGACGTCGTTGGTCGTTGGTTGGTTGTCACGCGCGTGCACTGTGGCCAAACGGTGCATCCTAGGCCTATA
>Ga0209149_1000263_pt1 | contig 20863 bp, 20 predicted proteins | sample WorMetTyACAVOLI2_FD_187423 | JGI IMG/M metagenome (GOLD analysis project Ga0209149, IMG submission 187423) | Marine gutless worms symbiont microbial communities from Max Planck institute for Marine Microbiology, Germany - Olavius algarvensis... ... | reverse complement strand
CCCCCCCGAGGCATTAATTTCTTCGATGGCAAACTGGGCGCCATCGCGCACCGGTGAATCGTAAAAGGAATACACGCCGCTGAAATCCCCCGGATGACCGATTTTTATCGTATCTGCCGCCGTCGCCGACTGGACGCCGAACAAAATCAGGCCCGCAATCACCAATAAAGCTAATCGTTTTTTCATCATTCCTCCTTTACTGTTTGGTGAGACTGTTCATGTTTTTCCGCTGTGGTGGAACCGGTTTCAGGTGTCAGCCCAGCCGCCGGCAAAAAAACGGCCGGTCAAATCGAAAAAGAAACTGGTTTTATGTATGAGTGCAAATTACAAATTACAAGCACCAAAATACAAATAAATCATTGTGATTTGTTTGAGATTTGGGATTTTACACCTTACCTTCGTTGCCAGCATAACTCATAGATTTTCTTACAGCATGCTGTCAAAAAATGGTTCCCCCAGTTCTATGGCCAATTCCTTAACGCGACGATGGTGCCGGCCAACAGCCCGGCCCGGTCGGGAATTGAATTCACCTCCATGTATTCATCGGGGCCGTGATCCAAACCGCCGATCGGGCCCATTCCGTCGATGGTTGGTATGTTGGCCTGGGAAAACCAGTTGCCGTCCGACATCCCGCCCGTGGAAACAGGATGAACCGCGATATTCATCGCATCTGCTATTTGTTGATAGATCTCGGCCACAGATCTGCCGCAATCGGCGTCCATGGGCGGCCACCGCCGTTGGGCTGCCAACGTCAGATTTGAATCCGGTGAGCCGTTAAATCGCCCGATGCGGCGGATGAGCCAATCCAAATCGCTTTCGCTTGGGCTGCGGATATCGATATGGGCCACGGCCCGGTCCGGTACAACATTGGTTGCCGTGCCGCCGGTAAATTGGCCCGGCACCACCGTCAACCCCTCACGGGCGCCGTTGAATTCGGCAATCCGCAGCAACTCGCGACAAAGAACCAGGATGGCATTGCTGCCGATTTCCGGATTGACGCCGGCATGGGCGCTGTTGCCGGCTGCCTCCACTTCAGCCCAGAGGCCGCCTTTGCGGGAAACCACGTAACCGCCGCCCGGCCGGCCGCATTCCAGAACCAGGCAGGCCGCGGCATCCGCAAGCTGATCCAGAAAGGGCGGCGGCGAAGTGCGTTCTTCCTCATCACCGACCACGATGAACTCAATGGCTGGGCGGGCAATATCCTTTTCCACCAGGCATTTAACCGCGGCCAGGGCCGTCGCCAGCCCACCCTTCATGTCCACCACCCCGGGACCAAAGGCCCTGGGGCCCTTGAGCTTGAACGGCCGCCGGCGGGTCGTACCCTTGTTGAAAACCGTATCGGCGTGTCCCAGCAGTACAACCGGCCCACCATCGCCTGTCAGGCCGGCCTTGAAATGGGTGATGTCGTCTGTCCGGCGCCATTGTATCCTGGTGCCGACGTCTTCAAGAGCCTGTGCCAGGAACTCCTGAACGGCCAATATCCCGGCCGGATCGTCGGCACCCGAATCGATGTTGACCATCGTTTCGATGATTTCCAGGTAATCGTCCAAATTATTCCCAACCGTCTGCCGGACCTCTTTTGATACAGATACCGGCAGCGGCTGTTTGGCAGGGGCCCGGGTCATCACGCCAACCCGTGCAGCCGCAAGGCGTTGCCGGCCAGAATCCCGCGGCCGATGGTTTCGGCTTCAACTGGCGTAAGATACCCCTGGTCCACCGTTTTTGCCAGCACGCGTTCCAGGGCAAACCGCGTCAGATGGGCGGCTAACCAGATCAGCTCCGGCTCCGAGGCCTCGTCCGATCCGTGCAGCAATTTGCCGGCCGGCAGCATTCCCAGGAAGAGTTCCAGGGCGCGCTCAATAAATATGGTGTTCCAGGGCGACACGACCGATAGATCAACGTAGACCAGGGGATAAATCGATGCCAGAAAGGCGGTCTCCTCAATCCAGGGGTACCCGCCGTGAATGAGCACCACCGGTTGACTCATCCGGCTTTTGAGCAGCGGCGAGAGCAAGGAAGGCCTGGCATGCTCCAGTAAAACATCCGGATCCCCGCCGCCGGTATGAATATGGACCGGAAGATTCCTTTCACGGGCGATATCCAGCGTTATGTTGAGAAGATGATCACGGACCGCTTTGCTGGTTTGTCGGCTTTCCTGCCAGCCGCTTTCCCGCCAGCATTCATAGCTGTCCGGAACCGTCGTGCGATCCGGGATGTTGACATCCAGTCCGGTGCGATAGGCAATAATCGATTTATATGCGATGGTGGCCGGATCGTCGGCAGCCTCTTGCAGGAGTTCGCTGAATTTTTCAACCAGCCCATCCAGGCCGGCGGTGGACAGGCGGGCTGTCTCAATCAGGGGTTCAATGCGGACCACCCGGTGAGCCGGAACCCCGACCAAATTTGCAAATTCGGCCGATGGTATTCTGGGCAGGGGATAGCCGTCATCCACGAACAGGCCTGCTAAATTTTCGGAGGTAAACAATCGCGCAATATAAGCCTGGCTGTCGCGCTCCAGTTCCTCCCGGCGGCGGTCAGCTACTTTTTCAACCGGGCAATCGAGCAGGCCGGCCAGCAACCGGCGTGCTTTCAGCGCCAGCAGCGTGCTTTCGGTCATTTGGGGTACAATTTTCGACAGGTTTTTGTCGGCGCTGAAAGACGAGTCCAGGCACATGCCCATAAAGGTAATGCGGTCCAGCCAGCGATCAGGCGTGGCTGAGGTCAGTGAATTACGGGTAAAGCCATGGCAATGGGCGTCCACCACGGGCGCCCGGCTGAGATCGATGGTGGGCGATGCGTTCATTTTGACTCCCGATCCTGACAAGTGTGAAATACGGCGTTAACAAAATCGCCACAGAAGATCTGCGGCCGTCTCCTCGAGGCTTTTGTCTTGGTAACTTTCGATATCGAACTTTTTAACTGCCAAATAGCTCTCGTACATTGGATTGCCCAGTACGGTCCGCATGAATTTGGATTGCTCCATTTTTGCGACTGCATCCGGCAAACTGGTTGCGATGCGGCGAATCCCCCGGTCCTCGCGTTCAGCTTCGCTCAAGTCATCGGGATCGGTCTGAATCGGTTCGGGCAGATTGAGGTTGCGCTCCAGGCCATCCAGGCCGGCGGCGATGATGCCTCCGGCCACCAGGTAGGGATTGATGGTGCCGTCAATTGATTTGAGTTCGAAATTGGCTGCTTTGGCCCGGATGGGCAGGGTCCCTTTGACCATGCGGATGGCTGCCTCGCGGTTTTCAAGGCCCCAGCAGGTATAGGCACCGGCCCAGTGATGCGGCTGAAGCCGTTCGTAGCTGATGACACTGGGAGCCCACAAGGCCGACATCTCCGCCAGGCGGTCCAGCAAGCCGGCAACGATGGCGCTGCCCGTTGCGGTGGTTTCCTCCGGACCCTCTCCACCGGTAAACAGGTTGCGTCCCTCCTGCCAGGCACTGAAATGAATATGGCAGCCGTTGCCCACTTCACCGGGGATTACGACCGGCGAAAAAGAAGCCCGGTAACCATGCTGTTGAGCGATGCGCAGGATGGTCTGGCGCAGCAGGACCAACTGGTCGGCCGCTGCCACCGGTGGCCGTGGTCCAACGGAGATTTCATATTGTCCCAGGGCATACTCCGGGTGCAATTGGGCCACGCTGATACCCTGAGATTCCAGGGCATCGACCAGGGCAACCAGAAAGTCTTCAACCAGAATCTGTTTGGGAATGCCGTAGCTGGACAGGCCGGAAGCCAGCGGTTGACCCTGGAGGTCCAGCAGGGTAAATTCCACCTCGTAAGTCATTTTGAAAGTAATCCCGCGGGCGGCGGCTTTTTCCATCATCCGGCGGGTGAAATCTCGCTGGCAGATCGGCATGATGTTCAGTTCCTGATCGTATTGCCAGACAGGTGCCCAGGCCCAGCCGCTGGTATGGGCGGCCATGACGACCGCCTCGCTGTCGGGAATCAGGCGCATGTCCCCCGACGGTGTATCGAAGCCGGGACTGGACGTAATATCGTCATTGATGCCGAATACTGCAAAAACATAGGAAATACCGATACCGTTTTCGAATGCGCCGGCCAGTTTTCCGACCGGAATCGTTTTTACCCGGGTAATGCCGGCGTTGTCCACAAACGTGCAGGCAATCAGCCTGACGCCGTTCCGTCGCAATTTTTCCACAACCTGTTCGGCGGATTTTTGCTGCATGTGCCAGCCTCCTCTCTGGGAATGACGAATGACGAATGAAGAATGACGAATGATGGAATCGCTCTCCGAGGCGCAGGCGCTACAACCTCTATGAGCCGGAGGTTTCGCTCTGCCAATCTAATAAACAAAAGGGTAAGAATACCTTCATACGACATTCGACAATTTTATTCCCAAAGTTTCTTATTCGATTATGCTATCCGCTTTTTTCGTCAGCGGCAGCGGTGAACACTAGTGTGAAACTAAATTGTTCTTAGACAGAATAACAGGATTACCAGGATTGCTGTATGTATAGTAGGCCACTATCCTGTAGATCCAGTTTATCCTGTCAGAGAATAAAATAGGCAGAATACATTATTCGAAGTCCGATGTTGGACGTTCGATGCTCACAGTCCGCCTCCGGTGGGTTCCACGTTCTTTCGTTTCTTTTTCAATAAGACCGGCTGTTTGTTTGGTCGACGGCTGGTCTGACACCTTCTAAAACTTACAACATGCTGTCAGAAACATCCGGCTAAGCGCCTATATCACCTATCCCAGCCCGATTGTCAATCCTATCTTCCGGAAATTCGGCGCCTGGCTGCTTTCAGGGAGTTCAGCTCGATGCCGAGCAAACGCGCGATATTGCGTTTGGCCTCCTGGCCCTTGGGCATTGCCGGCAGTGATTGCAATAATCCGATGCGGTGGTCTTCCCGGACCTCACGCATGCGCACCGGATCGTGCAGGTCCGCCACCGACAGGCCGAGTTTTTGTGCGACGTATTTTTTGGCATCACCGATCTTCATGCCCCGGGTCATTTGCATGCGGGCTACCAGGTCTCCGGCAGTCCGCAATCCGCCCATCCCCGAGGTCATGGCGTGGGTAATGGCCACACCGGCCGGGTCGCCGGTGCCCACCTACAATCCATCCAGGCGGCTGATTTCGACCATGGCTTTGGACGCCATGGATACCGCTTCCGCCGGTTGCGCCTCGCACACGGGCAAACCGCCGACCCCCATGCCCATGTTGCCATGCACGGGAATTTCGGCCGTTTCCACGCAGGCCTTGGTGAAAGTGACGGCCCGGGCAATGTTCCAGGGGATCGATTTTTGGGTGTCCGTATTGATTACCGGTCCGAAAATCGTGGCACCCGCCTCCCGGGCTACCCGGGCCTGCTCGTTGGGAAACATCCCCGCCAGCCGTTGCCCATTGTGGGTGAGTTCACCATGCATCCCAAGAACAAATTCGCCGGCCATTCCAATTTCGATGCACATATCCGGGTATTTGGCCTTGAGCGCCTCGGTTGCCAGCAGGGCCGCTTTAAAATCGGGGTCGCCGGCTGCGCCGACGGTATCGATGTTTATCCCGTCCGCGCCGGCCTCGTAGAAGCGCGAGGCCACATAGACGATGTCTTTTACGGCCAGTTCGATGGCGCTTTCATAGGCTTGCTGGGCCGCCCGCAGTTTACCGAGCGGAAGCAGGTCGGCCGGATTCGGCATCGGGCCGTCGGGCTGGATGTAAAGCCCCAGGTTGGGCATGGCGCCGTAAAACATGGGGACGACCGTGATTTGCTGGGCCTGTTCGAACAGGGGCAGGTCTTCATAAACGATGTGCTTGACCTGCTTGAAACTGTAGTCAATGTGGGAAAACTCCACCGTGTCGGCGCCGAAACATCTTTCATAAATCTGCAGCGCTGCCTGGCGGTTGGCAGCGATCCCAAGGCGCCTGATCTCAAATGACGGTCCGTCGTAGGTCAAAACGACCTCCCGCCCCCGTTCGACTCCGGTCATCTTGTCGCCGCAGCTGCAGATGTCGAATAGATGCTGCAGCTCGTCTTCATTTAAGGGACTGATATTACCCTGGTCAGCCGCCTGGCGGGTTCCCTTTTCAATTTCCTTTCTGAGTCCGGCAGAATCAAATTCCGTCGGCCAACCATCTCCCAGACGTGAGGGGATCTTTGACATGTTTATCTCCCTGTTTTCAATCGAGTCCTATCAACTGTTGGTCAATACGGTTTCAAAACGCTCCAGGGCCCAGTCGATTTCATCTTTTCGGATAACCAGGGGCGGTGAAATTCGGATAATGTCGTTGTGGGTATCTTTGCATAGAATTCCGATATCCTTGAGCCGTTCGCAGTATCGACGGGCACCGCCGGCTTCAGGCCTTAGTTCGAGGCCGATCATCAGCCCTCGACCTCGGATTTCCTTGATCAAACCGCTGTCGATCTGGTGCAATCCTTTCAGGAAGTAGGCCCCCATATCCGCTGAATTTTCGATCATGGATTCTTCAACCAGCACTTTCAACGCCGTATCGGCCACCGCGCAGGCCAGGGGATTGCCGCCAAAAGTGCTGCCATGCTCGCCGGGTTTTAAAGCGCCGAGGACTTCGGAGTTGGAAAGTACGGCCGAGACCGGGTAGTACCCGCCGGCCAGAGCCTTGCCGATAAGGGTTACGTCCGGTTCGGCATCTTCGTGCCGGTCGGCCAGCAGTCTGCCGGTGCGTCCAAGGCCCGTCTGGATTTCATCAAATATCAAGGTGACGTTGTGATGATTGCAGATTTGCTTGACCTCGCGTAAATAGCCTTGCGGCGGAATAATCACCCCTGCTTCGCCCTGGATGGGCTCCACCATAAATCCGACCGTGTTGGGGGTGATGGCCGCCTCCAAAGCCTGACTGTCGCCATACGGTATTATCTTGAAGCCGGGAGTGAACGGTCCGAATCCCTTGCGTGCCGCCGGATCCGTGCTGAAGCTTACGATCGATATGGTTCGGCCGTGAAAATTGTTCTCACACACGATGACTTCGGCCTTGTCAGGCTTGACCCCCTTGAATTCGTATCCCCACTTGCGCACGGCCTTGATTGCCGATTCCACTGCTTCAGACCCGCTGTTCATGGGCAGGATTTTGTGGTAGTGGATGTATTCGCGGATCGTCTGGTACAGCACGGCGAGCTTGTCGTTGCGAAACGCCCGGGATGTCAGCGTCAATTTAGCGGCCTGATCGACCAGGGCCTTCATTATCCTGGGATGACAATGACCCTGGTTAACGGCCGAATACGATGCCAGGCAGTCAAGATATTTGCGTCCTTCATCATCCCAGACCCAAACTCGCTCACCGCGGGAGATGATCACATCTAAAGGTTTATAATTATGCGCACCCAACTCATCTTCAATTTGAATAAATCCCATCACCATCGCTCCTATCTTTTTAAGGCCTCATTTATTATGGCTCAATGGTCTCCATTATCTCCCCATCCGCATTCAGCATGAATATCTTGAAATTATTTTTAGCGGCCGTTTCGACCAACTCATTGAAAAATATCGCCTGAACTTCATACTTATCGCCTTTTTGGGTTGTCATATGGACCAAACACTGCTGGGCATCCTCTTTTTCGAAAAAGGCGGGAATAAATGGCACGTTTTGGTCCTCGTACTGCTGCCCCAGAAACTGTTCGTTGGGTCCCGGATTCTGCACGACCACCCAGATCCAGGTATCCGGCTTTAACTCTTTTTTCATTGCGGATTTCCTTTCATTATTGTAGTTGCGGTCTAATCCAGCCGTATCACCTTTCGGAGGGCCGACTGAGCTCCCCTCGCATATTGACCTGCATTTTCTTTTTATTTTGTCGCAGAAAACCTGGTCCTCTGGGCCAGGTCAGAGCCCCTTGGCTATGCCGTGAATTTGCTGCAAGCGGAAACGGAATGATGGAATACTGGAATGTTGGAATGCTGGGTTTAGTGGAATGGGGTCTATTTTTATAACGATGGCACAGATCAGTGTATAAAATCGGACCTCATCCGCTTTCGATTCCCAATATTCCATTATTCCATCACTCCATTATTCCATTGGGATTCTAAGGTAAACTCCACCCCTCTGGGGTGAGATCAAAGCCGGGTCCTCTGGGCCTGGATCTTTACTTTTTAATTCCGGCAGTCTTTTGATCTGTTTTTGTAGATATCCGGTTGCCGGGACATAGCCCGCCGTCGCTTTTTTCATTCCGATGGTACCGCCGGTGTAGGCGATATAGATGCGTTTTGATGACGGGCTCATTGTGACCCTCAAATCGGCGGCGACGCCTTTAATTTCGCGAGCAGCTTGCGCCCCCGGTTTTTGATGGCCGGGCTGCCGGTTTCAATAAACTCCTGCAATAACCGCATAACGTCCGGCTGTAATTGTTTATCTGCCGCCGCCAAGTCCGCCAGCGCCTGCAAGGCAAAGGTTACCACGATTTTGCTTTTATCATTGAGATAGACGTATAAAGTGTCGACGATGGTTTGCCTTTCTCCCGGCGTCAGCGACAACCGCGGCAATATTTGGGCCATGTGCCAGCGTACTTCCTGCTGGTCGGATTGGCCGGCCAGCCGGATGATAACTTTCTTGTGGGAGTTTAGTAAATCCGGTTTTACCCGGGTAATCTTCTCGACAGCATCGGCGGACCGCATCCGGATCAGCGGATCATCGACCTGCAATCCCTTGACCAGCACTTTAAACAGGGAGACCGAACGCAAAACCTGATCGACCACCTCGTCAACCCTGCCGATGGATCGGCGGTCACCGCCCTGCAGTTTATTTGGTCGCAGAAAACCTGGTCCTCTGGGCCAGGTCAGAGCCAATCGGCTATGCCGTGAACCTGCTGCCAGCGGGGGCGGAATGATGGAATACTGGAATACTGGAATGCTGGGTTTAGTGCAACGGGATCTATTTTTATAACGATGGCACGGATCAGTTTGTAAAATCAGACCGCCATCCGCTTTGTATTCCCAATATTCCATTATTCCACCATTCCATTATTCCATTGGGAGTCTGAGGTAAACTCCACCCCTCTGGGGTGAATTCAAAGCCGGGTCCTCTGGGCCCGGATCTTTACTCAATAAAACATGCATCGGTGCAGCCAATTATTTCGTTTTTTGGGCCATACCCCGGCCCCAATGAATATACATTAAATTACATTCAGGGGTTCAAGGTTCCGGGTTTAAACTTTACCAGACCAACATGATTGATCATCGTTTTTTCCTATTCAGCACAAGAATCAGCAGGGTCCCGGTCAGAATGTAAATCAAACCGACTCCGACGATTCCGAACTTAACCAGCGCACACCATCGGGCAATTGCAGGCCAGGTTTCACGCAGTGAGCCAAAAACTATTTTTATCAGCGCAAAATTTTCGATGGCATCCAGCAAAGCCGCCAAAAACTGAGCCCAACCCAAAACAAAACCCCAGGTCGCCAGGAAAGTAAATCTTAAATTAAATTGCGTTGCTATACGGACGCAGGCTAAGGAAATAAATAAGGCATAAACAATTAGGAATAAATAATCAAGACCAAGACTCAAGCTTGCGTAGACTTTGCCTTCCGAACCCCACGCGGTCAGAATCTTCCTCGCATGATCAATGTTTCCGGCCAGTTCAAACGAGACAATGCCGTTTGGCGCTGCCGCTGAAATCAGGGCCCGGTCCAAAATGAGCATGGCCGTCAGCAGCAAGATGGACATCAGAAAAAATGATAGAAGGGCCCATCGCTGGGCGGAAGGGGAAAGCCATTTGAAGGGATCAGGCATGGTGTGGAGGGAAAAAATTACTTGGATGCGATTGGAATTCGATCCACTGATATGTTTTCATTTTTTGGTCGTTTTGCGATGGTGGTCGAGTTGGCTTACAATTTCACTCAAAATAAAGCTGCTTTTTAAGCTTCTGGCAATGATATCGTTGCTTGGGTTCACCCCGACAGTCTTTTTGATATACTGTCGCGTGCTGTCGATCGCCGCCTTTATGCTGCGGTGAAAAATGCCGGCTTTAGCCAGGTCATCGAGGCTCGGGCCGGTTTTGAGGTTCAGCTTCTGAAAAGGTTCATCTGCTTCGATCTGACCTCCACCCGGTTGTCCACCGCCTTTTTTGAGCTGATACTTGATCTGATTGCCGACTTCATTGATAATAAAATACGAGCTCAACAATGATGCCACTTCCACCTGGGTCGGCTTGGTGCCGGTCTCATTTTCGATATATGCCATTATGGTTAAAATAGCATCTTTAATGCTATCTCCCATTTTGTATAATTCCGCCAAAATGAACTCCTTTAGAATCGAATACTTACACGCAGTTTCCTGAATAGCGGTGCTCTCATTTGGATAGGACTTTTGGTTCAATAAAATGAAATATACTTAAATTTTAGGTAGTTGTCAAGTATTTGATATTACATGCTAGGGAAAAAAGCGTTGCAGATTTTCAGACAGAATTATTATCGGGTATGCTGACAGCTGACAATTGATTGATCCATAAGGCTTTATTCAATCTCCATTTCTAAAAAAAAACCAAATCTGCCATGCACAGATCTAATACTGGCATTAAGCGGTTTCGTGCCCCAATATAGTTAGCAAAATTGTGAAATAAACCTAATATTATGAAATGAAACTCTTAAATATGACGAAAAAGTTTCACATATAAAAAAACCGGAGCTTCCCCCGGTTTTGCCTAGTGAACTGTAAATATGATAAATAAGACAACTAATGACACCTTCCATGTTTTTAGCACGGTTTTTGCAGCGTAATCCGTGTACTCTTACTTAGAGACTAATATATTGGATAGAGTATAGTCGATATAATTTGTGGATCAAGTCTTCGACAGGATTGCACTGTCATTTAGTTGAATCTTGATGCGAACGTTGCGGCTACTATTGAGCTGAAGGAGGAGTGATTACAATGCGGGCAAGCAACATTAAAGGGATGTGGATATGTTCAGTATATTTGATTTGTCTTTCCTTTGCGTTAATACCGGGTAGTGCTGACGCTTTGCCATCTGCATAGAGCCGTGTTGAAATTGATTGGGGCTCGCTCCAAATCATCCCAATTGGTGATTTCAATTTTGAATATCGTGAGAACACGGATGGCATGTATGACATGTCTGGTAGTTCTTCAAAAGCTAAAGTTGAACTTGATCCGGATGGGCCTGACAATAAGCGAAAGTATGAATACAAGATAGAAGGACCGGCAAACACAGGCACGCAGGCTGACGTTGACAAAACCATTGCAGGGGCCAATACCTCCACCCGAAACAAACTGTCCGGGTCGGTGCGTGCGACGGGTACATCTAAAAATAAGGCTGAGAGTGAAGCAAAGCGGTGGATGTATTTCGATGTTACAACAGCCGGTACCCTTGAGCTGAGCGTTAATTTTTTCCTAAATCAGAGTATCGATGTTCAAGCAGCTGATGAATGGGCAAAAGCTAAGTCAGAGGTGAAGTTGGAGCTGGGTAAGCAGTGGGTGGAGATTGATGCTAATGGGAAAGAAAAGAAAAAAAAGGATTACATCAGGGATCATGTTAAGATTGAATTGAAGGACTTGTCGGGTATAGTTCCTGATACGTGGGGAACGTTAACGGTTAGTTACTTGTATGAAGTCGGTGACGTTGGGTTCATGAAGATGATTGCCAAAAGCAAGGCAGAGGCCTATAAGGCCCCGCCTGTACCCGAACCGGCCACCATGCTTCTTCTAGGCGCGGGCCTAATTGGCCTTGCGGGGTTCAGGAAGAAGTTTAAGAAATAAGGTTCCATCCAATTTCAAAAACACAGGCGTCGCCAGAAATGGCGTCGCTTTTTTTTTCTAATCAATAAATCCTGCTCTGATGCGAATTTTTTCTGATCAATATCAGGCAATCATTCAAGCTACCGCGGGTAGCTAACTTTTCGAAACAATCGGCTCCACGAACCGGCTTTCCGTATCCCACGGAAACAGGATCCAGGTGTCCTGGCTGACCTCGGTGATGTAGGTGTCGACCAGGGGGCGTCCGGCGGGTTTGGCATAGACTGTTGCGAAATGGGCTTCGGGAAGCATGTCTCTCACAATGCGGGCTGTTTGGCCGGTGTCCACCAGATCATCGATCAGCAGCAGGCTTTCGGTGTTGATTCCGGGCGCTTTTAGAACACTGGTCTCCCCCTGTTGCTGATAGTCATAGCTCGATATGCAGACGGTATCCACCAGACGAATCTCCAGTTCCCTGGCAATAATGGAAGCCGGGACCAAGCCGCCCCGGGTAATCGCCACAATCCCTTTCCAGGGTTGCAATTCGACCAAGCGCCAGGCCAGCGCTCTGGAATCCCGGTGGAGTTGCTCCCAGGATATGGGGTAGGTCTTTTGGTAGCGTTTTTCGTTAGCAGTCAAAGTATGCGTTCCTCCCCTTTTGCCGGACGGCCGATGACAGATAATTGAATTCGGAAGTGGGACCCGGCGTCGTCCGATAGGGCTGGACTATGCCGCGGCTGAAGATGCGGAATTCGGAAAAGGGCAAGACGCAGCATGCGCTTGGGGTAAAAGTTGGAAGGCAGAAAACTGCTTTACGGAAAACAGAGAAAAGATATTTGAATTCGGCCTTCGACGAGCTCCCCTCGACTTGCTCGGGGCCTGAGCCCGTAAAACGGCAGGCGAGACAAAGTCGGAATTATTTGATTGTGGATTTTAGATTGATAAAATGGATAAAATTCCTTAATTCGACATTCGTCATTCCGAAAGCCCTACACCTTACACCTTACACCCTACACCCTACACCCTACACCCTGCACCTTCTAAGCTATACCGCTATTTTGTCCCGAAAATTTTATCACCGGCATCGCCCAGACCCGGCAAGATGTAGCCAATATCATTTAATTTCTCGTCAACGGCCGCAACGTAGATATCCACATCCGGATGGGCTGCGGTCAATTTTTCGATACCTTCGGGCGCCGCGACCATAAAGATACCCCGGATCTGTTTGCAGCCGGTTTCTTTGATCAAATCGATGGTGGCAATCAGCGAACCACCGGTGGCCAGCATCGGGTCGATGATCAGCGCAATCCGCTCTTCCATGGCGCTTGTCATTTTGACATAATATCGGACCGGCTCCAGGGTTTCTTCATTGCGGTACAGACCCACCACGCTGACCCGGGCCGAGGGTATCAGGTTCAGCACCCCCGTCATCATTCCCAGACCTGCTCTTAAGATCGGAATCACGGTGATCTTCTTGCCTTTAATTTTTTCAACCTGAACCGTCCCGGCCCAGCCCTGGATCGTCCTCGGTTCCGTCTCCAGATCCTTAGTCGCCTCATAGGTCAGCAGCATGGCCAACTCGGCTGCAAGGTCTCTGAAATCCTTGGTGGTTACATCATCTTCTCTCATTAACGCCAGTTTGTGTTTGATCAGCGGATGGTTCACAACATTTACGGACACGGCGGCCTCCTTATTTCATAATCGTTAGCAGTTGCTTGACAGGTAATAGTGGGCTAAAGTCGCGGGATGCTTTTACCTTAATTGATTGGTTCAACCTATATTCGATAACACATCCGCTGCCAGTCATATGCAAATTAACTTTTTGTGTCAAGGGGATAGAACGCCCACCGCATCTGCAGCATTCAGACACCCGCTCGATTAGCCTGCAATATTTCGTGTCGGGGCACCTGAAGCACTCTGAAAGACGAACCGGGTAGCAGTCGTCCGGAAAATTTTAGAGGGCCAATATAATGCAGATTAGATCAATGAATTGCAAAGAAGATTTAAAATGAGGTATTTGGAAGGGCACCTCCGGTGTTTAGTATTTGATTACCCTGGGATCCCAAAATAAACTGAATACCAGAAAAAATACTAAACACCTGTCAGCTGCCGATTTAGACTACCTGCCGCTGCGCGGAAACTCACCCAAGGGTCTACTGAAGGTGTATGCCGCGGGTTCACTGACGAGTTTTTCGCCGGCTTCACCGGCATTGCCGCCCAGGGCTGAAAAAGGCCAGGATACTACAAAGGTCACGGTGCCAAGGGCCGTCGCAACAAGGGCGACCGGACGAACAAGAACAAGATCAAACATCATGGCGGCGCCACTGGGATCCTCCGTCTCAAAATATTCCTGAGCCATTGCGGTGGATCCGAATGGTATCACCAACAATGAAACAACCGTGATCAGGACCAGGGATTTTTTTGCTAATTTAATCATATTGTCCTCCTGCATCTGCAATTTTGACTTGAATAAAGGAAAGTGAAATCCTGTAGATTCGTTAGAACTTTAATCATATTATTGTCGAAAGAAATAGCCAGCGGAATCCAAGCTATCTGTATTATAGCGCTTTTTAGCTGTAAAATTCAATATGTTTGTTAAACGCTGAATTTTGCATGTTGGATTCAGATATTCTCATGTATCGGCCATTTTGGGAGAAACTTTACAGATTGTCTATTGACGATTGCCGAGTGACGATTTAATGAAACCTAACGAAATTCTTTTTTTTTATCCAATTATGGTTCAAGACCCAATTACCAGGGACTGAATCTCAGCGGAATTAAGATGAAATCAGACACCGCTTATATTGACGTGGCCGTGGCGCTCCCGGTTTTTCACACCTTTACTTATATCGCCGCGGATCCCTTCAAAGACGCTTTACAGCCCGGTGCAAGAGTGCTGGTGCCTTTCGGCCGGCGCAGAATCACCGGGTATGTTTTCGGGTTCGTTCGAAATCCGGAACATCAAGACCTAAAGCCGGTTTTGGATATTCTTGACAAGCAGCCCCTTTTTCCGGCTGCGATGGTCCCATTTTTCAATTGGATTGCGGACTACTATAAATATCCGATTGGAGAGGTGGTCAAATACGCTCTGCCCGGGGGGCTGAACATATATGATTACTCCATGATCAGCATTACCGAAAAAGGGCGAAGTGTTTTAGAAAACGAGCAATTGTCCCCGGGGGCTGTTGCAGTGCTGAAGCACTTGTTGGCGGGTTCTTGCCGATCGAGCAGCCTTTATAAAAATGTCGAAAAAAAAATTTCCGGCGGATTGCTTCTCAAGCTTGAAAAGAGCGGCTGGATTGCCAGAAACCGCAAGCTTAGCAGGGCAAGCACGAAAGCGAGGCTTGAGCGATTTATCCGTCTGTCTGACAACAGTTCAGCGGTGGACCAACTGTCAGAGCCCCGACAGAAAATAATGGCAATGCTAAAGGACGACCAGGAGATTGCCCTTAAACTGATCAAGGCGGAAGTTCCGACGGCTGCGGCCCTGATCAAGCCGCTGGAAAGCCTCGGCCATATCAGGATTATCCACAAGCGCGTGTTCCGTGACCCCTTTGGTGAATCCATCAAGCCCGATACGGCTCCCCAGTTAAACCGGGAACAGCGGCAGGCTGTCGCGCAAGCCTGCCAATCCTTGAACCACGGTTATCACCCGTTTCTGCTAAAAGGGGTGACCGGAAGCGGGAAAACCGAAGTCTACATGCAGGTGGCAGCCGAGGTGCTAAAAAGAGGATGTCCGGTACTGGTGCTGGTGCCGGAAATTGCTCTGATTACGCAGATAGAGCGGCGATTCCGCGCGCGATTCGGAGAATGTGTCAGTGTGCTGCACAGCGGGCTGTCCGCGGGGCAGCGCTATGACCAGTGGACCCGGATCATGCAGGGGGAGGCCATGATTGCAATCGGGGCCCGCTCAGCCATTTTTGCCCCCTTTGACAATTTCGGCGTGATTATTGTCGACGAGGAGCATGATTCCTCCTACAAGCAGGAGGGCAAGCTGCGTTACAACGCCCGGGATTTGGCGGTCGTCCGGGCCAAGCAAAATGGTTGCCTCGTTATTCTGGGTTCGGCGACCCCGTCAATCCAATCTTACTATAACGCTACAACCAACAAGTTTGCCGAACTCACCCTCACAAAGCGGGTTGAAGATCGGAATCTGCCTGAGATCCAAATTGTGGATCTCCGTCAGGCTCGTGGGACCCGGGGCAGTCACTCTTTCATTACACCGGAACTGAATTCGGCGATGGAAGAGACCCTTGAACGTCAGGAACAGGTGCTGCTTTTTCTAAACCGCCGGGGGTTCGCGAATTTTCCGGTTTGCGGCGCCTGCGGTGAAGCGATGCGCTGCAAAAATTGCGATATTTCGCTGACCCTGCACCAGCGAGCCAACGCCTACCGCTGCCATTACTGCGGATATCGCCGGGCCGCCCCATCCAACTGCGATGTTTGCGGTTCCCCGCAAATTAAGCATCTGGGACTTGGCACCGAAAGACTGGAAAAAATGCTGACTGAGCAATTCAGCCAGGCCCGGGTCGCCCGCATGGACCGGGATACCACCAGCCGCAAAGGATCGATCATAAAGCTCCTCAAAGGGGTTAAGGATCAAACTATCGATATTTTGGTGGGTACCCAGATGGTGGCCAAAGGGCATGATTTCCCCAACATTACATTGGTGGGAATTGTCTGTGCCGATCTTTCCCTCAATTTCCCGGATTTTCGAGCCGGGGAGCGAACTTATCAATTGTTGGCCCAGGTTGCCGGTCGGGCCGGGCGGGGTGACAGGCCCGGCCGAGTGATTTTACAAACCTACAACCCGCAACATTTTTGTATATCCACTGCCCGTAGCCAGGACTTCAATGCTTTTTATCAGCAGGAGATCAGCATTCGACAAGCGCTGGCATATCCCCCGTTTACCAGAATGATCCAGCTCAAAATATCGGGCAAAGATCCCGATGAAACCAAAAATCATGCCAATCTTGTGGGAGACCACTGCCGCAGGCTGAAAACGACGCATGCCGCCCACTACCGGAGTCTTGATGTTATGGGTCCCATTGAAGCATCCCTGACCCGAATCGCCGGGCGCTATCGCTGGCAGATATTGCTGAAGGGATCAAATACCGGAGCGCTGCATCAATTTATCAATCAGCTCCGGGCCGAGAAACATTCATGTTTCACCCATCGGCGGATCCAGGTGGCAATTGATGTGGATCCGGTTTTTTTGATGTGATGCGGGTTACGGGTTGCGGGTTGTCGGGTGGCGGGTGCTGGATGCTCGATGCTCGATGTTGGATACTGGATGCGGGTTGCGGGATACGGGATACGAGTTGCGGCGGAGCGCAAAGGGCATGGCGCACGGCGCACTGCTCAAGGTGTTTGGTAAAAGCTATAGGGTAGAGGGTTGAAGGTAGAAGGTTATCGGTTTCGGGATGGGTGCAGGTTCCCGGGTGCTGGATGCTGGATACTCGATGCGGGATAGTGGTCAATCTATCCGGCTATTAGCTTTCAGGCCTCCTGGCCTTCCGGCTTTCCGGCTTCCTGGCTTTCTGGTCTCACGGCTTTCTGGCCTTCTGGCTCGCCGGCTTCGCTTTTTTTAATTTTAGTTTTCTTGACATTCGGCAGCATGCGTCATAAAATTTTTTATGTTTGCGCGGACTATAAATTTGGAAGGAGTTGCTATGAAAATCAAAGCTTTTACAGTGTTTTCGATCGCGCTGTCCTTGACACTGTTCACTGCTGTTTGCTTCGGCACACAGGATCAATCCGGCCCCACCGCAGTTTATCCGGCTACCAGCTATGAGTTTGCACCCGTGTTGGATGGCTCCAAAGTCGTGCATGAGTTCGTCATCCAAAACAAAGGCACGGCACCTTTAAAAGTTGAGAGAGTCAAAACGGGCTGAGGCTGTACCGCAGTCTCTTACTCCAAAGAGATCCCCGCCGGTGGCGAGGGAAAAATAACATTAAGCGTCGATACCAAAGGCTATGGCGGGAGGAAAATGAAAAAAACCGCCGGTGTCTATACGAATGATAAAAATCTTCCACGGCAGGATCTGGTCATATCCGGCCCGGTGGAGAAATTTGTCACTATTCGGCCGCGCCATGTCAGTTTGCGAGGCATTGCCGGTGATCCGATTAAGGGCCTGGTCAAGATCATTCCCGAAAAAAAATACCCGTTTAAAATCCTGGATGTCAGGGCCAAGAACGGCAAAAACATCAATTTTCAGCTGGATGAAGTAAAAAGTTCCAACGGCCCTGCCTACGAGTTGAAGGTTGAAAATCTGAGAGAAAATACCGGTCGCTTTTACGACACCATCATTCTGCAAACAGACAGCACGGTTCGGCCGGAGCTCAACGTGAGGGTTTACGGGAATCTACGAACCCGCAAAAGCGAATGATCATGAGAAACGTTAAAGCTGTTGCATTTGACTGTGACGGGGTCATGTTCGATACCGCCCAGGCGAATCGGTTCTACTATAGCCATATTCTGCAGCATTTCGGAAGGCCGGCCGTAACAGATGAACAGTTTGCCTTTGTCCATATGCATACCGTGGACGAATCTATGGCTTTTTTATTCCCGGCGGAGGCAGATCTGGCGGAGGCCTGCGAATACCGCAAGAGCATGGATTACAGACAGTACCTGGAATACCTGACAATAGAACCCCATCTAGTGTCATTACTGGAAAAGCTCCGGCCGCAAATCAAAACGTCTATTGCGACCAACCGGACCGACACCATGAATCGTCTGTTGGCGTCTTTTAATTTGGACGGACACTTTGATCTGGTTGTCACCGCCAGCGATGTGCTGCATCCCAAGCCCCACCCGGAAGTGTTGTTTAAAATTTTAAAGCATTTTGATCTTGAACCCTTTCAGACAATATATATCGGTGATTCCCAGGTAGACGAAATGGCAGCCCGGGCGGCAGCGATACCATTGGTTGCATATCGCAACCGTGAAATGTCGGCGGACTACCACATTGACACCCTCAAGGAGCTTGAAGAGCTGCTGAATTTGTGATTGGAGCAGAAATATGGAACCAGAAAAACAACCGGAAATACAGGAAGAGAAGCAAGAAGAAACGACGTCTAACAGCGATGACTGGGATCGTCGTGTACTATGCAGCGACGGCAACTGCATCGGTGTGATCGGCGCGGATGGACGCTGCAAAGAATGCGGTAAAATATTTGAAGGTGATCTACCTGAGATGAGCCCGGCTGAGGACGAAGTTGAAACCGGGCAGGAAGATGCAGAACCGTCTGCCGAGGCAGATGAGCCGACTGAAGAGACGGATGCCGGGCCCGATGATGAATGGGAAAATAGGGTCCTGTGCAGCGACGGTAATTGTATTGGTGTCATCGGATCCGACGGTAAATGCAAGGAATGCGGAAAACCCTTGGAATGAAGAATGACGAATGAAGAATGACGAATGAAGGATTACGATCAATTTTATTCTCAATTGTTTTTATACAATTGAGCTTGAGATGATACAGCCTGACATAAACCGGCAAAAAATATGACAAATATTGTCAGTTATGTGGATCAACAGCCTACCAAATTCTCCCTAACACCTTGAAAATAAATTAAATTTTAATTTCATTGCAGTTGGCACAATAATTGTATTCAATACTACTACTCTACTACCGCCGCTATCCAATTTTGAGGTAGCTAGCTTGCCCGTATCGGAAGGTTGCAGAAAAATAAAAATTGGGTTTGGTTGTGGCGGCGCATTCGCAATTAAATTTCATTGGAGATAGGAGCTTTTATGGCGTCCATTGAGGAGATGGCATCGACGTACAATTGTGCCGCCAGTCAGGTACGAGCCGGAGTTGACGTATTGGAAAAAGGGGCCTTCGATCGAGGGCTGCCGGAAAAAGGTAAAATAATTTCGAATTCGATCCAACCTGAGATGCAGGATGTCTTGCAGCGTGAAAATGACAGCGGGATTGCGGGTGAACCTGATCGATCGCCTCCCGCAATATTGCTTATCGATGACGAGGAAAGTTTTCGCTGTGTTCTAAAGCAGGTCTTGGTTAATGCCGGATTTGAAGTTTTTGAGGCTTCAAACGGTGCCGAGGGCATCCGGCATTTTTATGAGCACCCGGCCGATATGATTATTACCGACATCATCATGCCGGAGAAAGAAGGCATCGAGACCATCATCGAGCTTAAAAGCAAATGTCCGGAGGTTAAGCTTATCGCAATGTCCGGCGGGGGGTGGTATGGTACGGACATCGATTTTGATATGGCAAAAAAACTCGGTGCCAAAACCCTTGATAAGCCATTTGCACTGCAAGAATTGCTGGACGCCGTTAACGAACTTTTGAATTAATTCGTCCGCCTTGAAAAATTCGCCGGCCAGGTTTTTCCATGGCGATTAAAAAGATGAAAGTACTAACCTGGACGGTGCGCAGGCGGATTAATTATAATATGCTTCGCATGTTTTCTATGCAATTGAGTTTTCACATCATGTGGTGATCCATTATTTTTCTCCGGCTCTCAAACCCGTCATTGTACCAAAAAATACAACCCACCCATTTAGAAACTAGCCGTGCCGGATAATATTGTATGGTGGTTTACAACATATCTCTAATGCCGATAACCCTGCCCGCCGGGCCATGATGTGATATAGGCCCAAATTGAAAACTTCAAATTGAGAAAAAGGCCGAGTGATATTTTCAGCAGGCACGCTTGCGCTCGGGCATTTAGTTATTAGTTTACGTTTTTCTTAGGTAATTATGGCATTCGTTTAGACCACTAGTCAGCGATATCCTTTCTTACTAGTCCAAACTAGAAAATGAAAAAAATTATCCTTCTTTCATCCATATTGTTCTTTCTCGCGGGCTGCGGTCCGAGATTTATCTATCCTCACCTCAACTGGCTGATTCCTTGGTATGTCGGTGGCTATATCTCCCTGGATGATACTCAAAAAAATATGCTCCAGAAAAGACTGCTCAAGCAGCTTGATTGGCATTGCCGCACCCAACTGCCGGATTATGCCGAGATACTAAGAGCGATGGGCCGGGAGTTTGGCAATCCGGAACAAGGGCTGAGTTATTCGATGATCTATTCATATAGAGTGGACGCATAAACGTAAAAATTCTCATTATATCAGCATGATAAGATAAAATACTACTTGACTTTTTTTGATATAAGTACTACTAAAATCACTCCTTTTATAGGCCTAGTTCCCTAAAA
>Ga0209149_1000262_pt1 | contig 20905 bp, 14 predicted proteins | sample WorMetTyACAVOLI2_FD_187423 | JGI IMG/M metagenome (GOLD analysis project Ga0209149, IMG submission 187423) | Marine gutless worms symbiont microbial communities from Max Planck institute for Marine Microbiology, Germany - Olavius algarvensis... ... | reverse complement strand
GTTTGAGCAGGTACGGAGTTAACGTGTTCATTAACACATTAATGTTACAGTCCTAGAAATTTGTAATGATTTTGTTGTGAATGTGTGTGTGAATGGGTTTGAGCAGGTACGGAGTTCAACATTCAGTTGTACAATGCACTGCTTCGAGTGAAGTTGGAAAATGGAGAAGCGTTTGTTCCTGCTGAAGTTCTCAATGATATTGAAGTGCAGAAACAGCTGGTGCCAAATCGGGTTGGTTATGGTACATTGATACTGTATAAGAAATTAGCAGTATTTCTGGTTGAACAGCTGAAATTTATTCAAATGTTGAGTATTTATTGCCAATAATTTGTGGCATATTTAGCCCGATTCGAAAAAATTGAGCTGGAAAATGAAAAATTCTGTAAAATTGTTGGGAAAATTGCACAGTTTGTTGAAAAAACTCTCAAATGGAAGAAATTGCTCACTTCAACAACAACCATTTTGTGTCTCTTTATCTGGGGAAACCCGGGTGAACCAGCACCAGAACTCGCAGAAACATTAACCCGGTATACTACCACTTTACTTTCCAAAACATCTCAGGAGCATGAGGAATCTCAAAACAAGTGACACCATTGGTGAAATTAAATTTACTAAAGCACTGTTGATCTTGTGCTTATTCTTACTGATTAAATGAACAGCTGCTGGTCTAACTGATGCGTATACAGCTTTTTTTACCAAACTGAGCAAACATTGTGCAAAACTCGTGCATCACCATAAAAATTTTGCACTTGTGAAAAAAGTTAAAATTGCACAAAAAATCCACTATGCTTTAAATGGTTTGTGAAGTATGCCATCAAAGGATGATGGTCAAGTGTCATTATTAGACTGTTGTTATGATTTGTTGTGTTTGTGACAGATTACATACCAGCTTCTGCTGTCTCGCTTCTGCGACACTGGCGACGTTGAAGGTGCCAGGTAGGTTTCTACTGAGTCTGAATACTTTGCAGAAGTCTAGTGAGAAATGACAGTTGGTGAGAACATTGACTGCCACAATAGCACGGTGCAGAGATTTATTTTAAGATGATGTGCATTTTTTGCTAGTTAATGTCTTTCAACCCTTTAGAGTTCAAAGGTAATTATAGTGCTTCATCGAATAATACGAAGTTGGTACACTGGCCGTTAATGGGTAAACTGTTACATTTGGTACAGTGAAAACTGGATGGGGCCGCAGCCCACTCAGGCCCCTCCTTCCTGTACCAAATGTAACAGCCCACCCATTAATGGCCAGTGTACCAATTAGCATATTGCTGTACAATGGTCAATTGCTCTGCACTCGTCTCCGAAATGACCTATGATGTGTCGAGTGGGACGTTAAACCAGTTCATTAAAGGGTTAACCTGCTCATGGAATTGTAGTTATATAATCAGTATTGTGATTATTTACAACTGGTTTGAATTGACGATTTATCTGAGTATCCATGTATTGAAGGTGTAATAGCATTTCCTGTGCTGTACTGTCACTGCAATTGAGTGGATATGCTGTATTTTAGGAAAATACTGGAGTACATGAAATCTCAGAACTTAATGCTGAATGAGACAATTTTTAATGCACTTGTCAAGGGACATATTAAGAAAGGGTACGTATCGGCATCTGTGTCTAACAGCTTTGAGACTTCTCTGTTTCATTTGTTTAATCATTTTTATAAAGTATTCTCTAGTGTCTGATGTTTTTCTGAAGTTGTGAAGTCAAATCAGCGTTATTGGCTGTGTTCTGTTCAGTGATACTGCTGGTGCTCATGAAGTCATGGCCAGCATGAAGTAAGAATTGCTGTACATACTTTCTAAACCAATTAATCTGTTTTCTGTCAGTGTTGTAATAACAATTTTTTTGAGTTGGGTTTTTCTGGTAAGGTTGTGAAATGAAAAGACCCCTCTAAGGAGACCTGTAGCGAGTTGAGGTGATTATTACCTATTAAATTTTTGGGCAAAACTACAAATTTTTAACTCTTTTTTAGCAGCGGCCCATCTGTCGGCCACCTTTGTGCAGAAACGGGGCAACTTTTCGAAATTCTGAAACAAACCATAGGAATAGAGTTGTGTCTTTGCTTATACTTCTGCAAGATTATCGTACATTTTACACTAGCAGCTCGTAGAATTGCCGAGCAAAAATTTTCATGTTTACAGTTTGCTAGCTCCACCCACAACGTGGCATCAGAGGTGATGGAAACTTTTTTTGTGTTTTTATACAAATTCAGTATTGATATGAATGATAGTGTAGTTTTATTTTATTTTTTATTTATTTTCATAGAAATAAAAGTAAAATACATGCCCAATATGATGTTTGTTTATACACATTACCATTGACAGGGTGCCATAGCAACGAAGCTTCTTCGAGATATTGCGTGGAAGTCATCTTTTACTTTACCGTAGAATTCTCACGATATCTTGCGTAACAAAAAAGTAAAAGACACGCCTCGGATTGATAATATATGTTTTCAATTTTTAAACATTTTTATGTCATTGCATTATGTACTGACTGTAAGTTTGTTATATTTATGCCTGCTTACCTACTCTTGCCACATCTAGAGAAAAGGGGGAATATTAACTGAACTGTGTACTTCAGTATTATGTACCAGCATAATGGTGCGATCAGTTCTCACAGGTCTGTCGACTGGATTGCTCTTTGATCTTGCTTGGTTTAACGGTGTATCTTCCGAGCGCTTCTGTATCTTTGCTCTTCATGGTGCGGTATATGTATAGTTTTTTTGGTTACATTCTTAACTTTATCTTTTAGTGAGCTGAGCTTGGTGAGCTCGGCTTTTAGTGTGTTGACTAACCATATTCCTTCATTGCTATGTCGATGTTGGTTCGGTCATCTGACCAGTAAAAAATCGTCCCCGAAATGACCCTAAATGTGTCGAGTGAGACGTTATACTCTGTCATACCACATTGTTGTCGATATTTATTTTCTAGACTGGCATGATATAACCTTGAAGTCTATCGACTATAATGTTGCTGTGACATTCACTCTTAATAATAATAATAATAATAATAATAACCTATCTCTGCTGAAAGTACCATTAAAGTAGAGTGCATCCAACTGAACTAATACTGTGTAGGAAGTGTGCTTCTGCTGTTGAGCTGGCATTTGCTAGTGAATAAGCTGCCTTCAGCTGGTTTTATTTACTGTGTGTGTGAACCTTGTCATTTACCTTAGCCAAGCTTTATAACGAATGCTGAATTTTAACTGCCCTTCTTTAAGCACTGTGATAAAGAACATGAAGTAGGAGGCGGCATAATTATTTCATTTATCGTGATATTATTATGTTTTACTATGGTGTGAGACTGTGATAGTTAAAATACGCAAGTTTGGTTGCAGTGTCTTTGATGCTGTTTTATTGTAGAGAGGTTGGACTTGAACCGACTGGCGACACGTATACAGTGCTGATGTGTGATTTGGCTGAGAAAGGAGACATTAGTGGTATTGAGAAGGTATCGTGTCATGTCCACATTCAGATTTACGCGACTCGCTGGCTAGTCTACAAATTAAGTGAAATGAACGTTATATATTTCGCATCGTCTGTACATGTCTAACTGCATCACGTGGTTGAATTTGCCTCCTGTGCAAATGTCGTGGAAGTTTGAATTGACAGGCCAGTCAAACTGATAGGTCACCAGTCGGTGATTGGCGTTAGTTAATGATTGATGAGTGAAAATGATCTGAATCCATGTTGACCTGCAGATTTCAATATGTACAGTTAATATGCTACACTGCAACTGTATATCTATAGCAGATGATTCAGTGCATGGCTGCAGTAAACTAGATAATCCTACTCAACACATTTGTCTCTGAAATGACCTATAATGTGTCAGTGGGATGTTAAACCCTACTGTACTATACTATACTCAACCAAGGTGGTTGACAGTGATGCCTCTACAAAGCCACCAAAGCTGTCTTTAGGTTTGTGTAACCCTCATGAACCCCAAACTCAATCGTTTCATGCCCTTAGCATGGACCAGTTGTGTCATTCGGCATCATTCAAAATAGGTTTGATCATTTTAAAAATATGTTCTCAACTTTAATAACAGACACTTGAATTGACATGCAGATGAACAAATGGACAGATCAAGAACATTATGCCTCCTCCTGCCAGTCTGGCCTGACAAGAGGCATAAAAAGACAGCCTTTTTGCACAACATCTGAGGCTTACAGGCCCGCCAGTGACGGGATATAGAAACTGAAGTTGTAGGAGTGAAGGTCAATGGTAGCAGTATGTCGAGTTAAATTGTAATGTAAGCATATGCGTAGGTCCGTTCCATTTGCATAAATTCACGTGTGATCATTTAATTAAGTTTCTGTGATTGATGAAAGTGGAAATGTTGCAGGTGTTGAGTGATGCTCGTGCGGATGTTGTCACGGTTACACCGCGGCACTTGTTCTCTGTCATACTCGGCTTAATGAAAGGCGGCCATTTACAGCATGTTGGCCAGGTAACACGACCACACTAATGCTTGACATTACGTTGTGGATACCATGTCGTTGAACAAGTGAAAAATTATTTCTTCTACACTTACGACATAATAATAGTAATAGTACTAGCTGCAGTAGGTTGTATGTGCTGACATAAGTGGGACCTGTCGTGCAGTGGTGTCAGCCGTGATAAAATCACTCAACAAACACTGTTCACAGCCAACGCCATCAACGATCGTGACTTAAGTGAGCGTGCTAGGCTGACGATGGAGGGAGTGTGCCTGAGCAGTTGGAGTTGACAGCCGGCATGAAATTTGATACGCCTGAGCTACAGCATGCAGCCATGATGTGGTGTCACGGCGAGTGGCGTGAAGGCAGCTACACTTATGGAGAAGGGGGTGTCGAGGGGGGCTTTAATCAGTCGGGCAGATCCTCTTCATTAACTAAACATGTCTATACACATCCGGTCTGACTGTATAGATGAGTCTCGCCAGCTGGCAGATAGTTGGTGCTGGTCCACCTGGACTCAATTTTTTTCACCAGTGGTAATCTGGAGGGCTGTGACCTTGTCCTCTTCCTCTGCTGTTTTCTGTTTTCCAGAGTGCACTACTAATGTGGGAAGTCTACCCAGCTAAACACACTGTACAATATGTCTGCCATTTCTCTTTCCTGCCCCATTAACTACAAATGACGGGAGTATTTGCAGTATGTAAAATGCCTCATTTCAGTATATCGTGGACCTTCCATAGGGAAGGGGGCATTAAGCATTGCCTTTGTCCATCCGTCAGTCTGTCCGTCCGTCGCATAGTAGTAGTAGTAGTCTTTATTGACAGAAATGTAAGTGAGCAGAGAGAACAAGGAAAGCGAAACACTGCTGTCAAATTGCAAAATACAGCAAACACACATACGAGTGCAATCTCACAAGATAACAATCACCAAGCGAGATTCAAACTAACACAAGAAAAAAATTAAATGACAGTTTTAATCATCGCCTTCAGCTGAATAAAAAAAAACGGCAATGTTAGAGAAAGACACAGTACCGAACTGAGATCGAATGTGATCACTCAGTGGGCAATGACAAATCACAGCATTGATACATAGCGAATAATTCCAGAACCCAAAGGCCTAGTGTGCCCAAATTTGGAAGGAAGGTTCCCCACCTTAGATGCAACTCACCAGTTTCAAGGTCAAAGCCTAGGTCAAGGTCACCAGCCCCATTAATGTTAAAGACACACATCATGCGCCATATCTTCTGAACGGCAAGGCCTACGAACTTCAAACTTGGTGTATGGATGGAGGACGACGACTCTCATCAGCCACAGGCGCCATGACTTCAGAGGTCTAGGTCGCAAAGTCACATGATCAGTCTGAGTCGCCTTGGTCCAATGCTGTACCTGTGTCATCAGAGGCTGGCGGGGGCATACCGTGTCGGCCGAACCTGGCGGCCATGCTTCTTGTTATTGTATTGTTATTATTTTATAATCATTTGTAAGGCGCATAGTGTCAGCAATGAAACTGAATCGGAGGTGTCAGCAGTCAGTAGGTGGGCAGAATTGGTTAGAGTTTTGATGAACTACTTGAAAAGATGAGTGTACGGACAGTGTTTGAGGGTGTCATTGATGGCAGAAGGTCTGATATTAAGAGCTAACCCATTCCATTTTTACCAGATTCACAGCCACTCCAACGTATCTCGGCGAGCTGGTACAGATCCGTGCACCACCTCGGGCTCTGCGCTCTTCCGATGCTCCGATGCTCGTCGTTCCTCGCATACACACCGAACTGGCCCATCACGCTTTTTCTGTTGCTGCTCCATCCACCTGGAACTCTCTACCTGCTGACATTTGACTGTGCGAAAACATTCTCACTTTCAAACGCCACTTGAAAACCCATCTATTCAAACTCACTTAGTCCTCCTGTGCTGGTCAAGTGCCTCTGTATCTTCGGACCTAAAGGCGCTATACAAATTCGTTATTATTATTATTATTATTATTATTATTATTATTATCGTGGAACATTGAGGAAAAGTTGATTATGATATAACGCAGAATGGTCATTAGTGCACAAATACCACATTACTACGTCACTGCTGCTGCTGTTTCCTGCTAAAATTGCAATAGTATGCATCTGCAGAAGATTTCGGTTTCTAATTACACGTTTATTGATAAATGCCTAATATTAATCTGCATAAGTGGTATGTTTGTACATTTATGTATAGCAGTGTGTTAGCATTATATAAATGTGACTCATTTGCTCGTGTATGTGGGTTACTATTAGTTTACATCTTGCTAACTTGATGATGCATTTTGCTAAACATTTGGTAAATTTTGGCAGGTTTGTGTTTAACTGTTATATGTGAAGATGCTGAAATACGTCACGGATCAACAAGATTATCAGTACAATCATGATGCTCTGAACTGCATGTTCCAGTTGGTAGCGCACGGCCATGACGATGCAGCATTGCAGGTCTTCTGGTCACTCCACGGTGCATCAAGTGATCGAAACAGTAATGTTCTGCTGAGGAATATGGTCATCCGAGAACGTGTTGGTTGAAATTTTGTTTTTTGAGGCGGCTTCGGTTGGCAGTTTAGCTTTGTGGTATCTCGTTGGTCTTGATCAGCGTAGTTACTCTACGCTGGGCCAGGTTAGTGCCTGGATGGGTGACCATTTTCGGCCGAATAAACTATATCTGTATGTAACCAGTAGAGGTGCACCGAACATGCCCTTATAATGTTCGGCCAAAGTTTTGGCCGACGGGGCCGAACGAATACTGAAGTTCCGCCGAACTTCGGCCGAATATTTCTGTGCTATGACAAGTTCTTGACGACACATTGAACACACTCCAATTTCACCAAAATACGACGTTGCAATTGTATAATGTATATAAAAAGCTGTGGCGCATTAGGTTATTCAGCGTTGCAGCGACTCATGCTTCATAGCACCGCTGAATAACTTAACTACGTTAACTGCCCGTGCACGGTTTGTTATTAAGATTGAGTGCATTTAATTACTGTAATTAATTTCTCAATTAGGTGTAGTCACTTATTAGTGACTGAGTGAGTGTTTGCCGAACTTCGGTGCACCTCTAGTACCAAAACCATAGATGTAAATTTTGGTGCAACTATATTAATGCTAACTCTTGGAGTGTGGACTCTGGACTGGAGTTGGATGCAGGCAATATTATACATTACATCTGCTAAGTGCCAGTAAGTGGTAAAACTGGTAACTCAGTGGTTTTTGGTACTGATGGTGATTGGTGAATGGTGATTGCAACACAATGCACTGAGTGCAACACGGTGCATTAGCAGTGACTCCAGTGAGCAGTGAGCACAGACCTGAGTGCAAACTGCAATCTGTGAATGCAAAAGTGAATGATTACCGAAGTTTGGCCGAGGTTCGGCCGAATGTTCGGCGTTAAACGAACTTCGGTGCACCTTCAGTAACCAGCCACCCAGGTTAACTCAGCCTGGCCATCCTGGGAAGGTAACTGTAGATCTGGCGTCGCACTGGCCATGCACCACACACAATAGTGGTTTACTCACTTGTGGGCTCAATGGCCTATGTCAGGGAGATGAGCACCCCACCTATGCTTCTTCGGAGTATGACCCTCCTTTACCTTTACCTTTTGCGTAACAGTCTAACAGTGTAAGCAGTCTAGATTGACTTAGGCACAGTGAGCATTGATGTTGGCTGTTTAAATCACTAGAGAAGAAATAGCGTGTTTTGCAAGAGGGCTGTAAACTGGTTTTGCCAGTTAACCCTTTAGAGTGCAGAGGCAATTATAGCGCCACATCGAGTAATATGAAGTTGGTACACTGGCTGTTGATGGGTGGGCTGTTACATTTAGTACAGTGGGGAGGGGACTGGGCAGGGCTGCATTCCGCCCAGGCCCCTCCTCACTGTACCAAAAGTAACAGCCCACCCATCAACAGCCAGTGTACCAATCACCGTATCGCTGTTACTGTACAGTTTAGTTTAAATGTGCCCATTAAAAGGTTAAAGACACTCTCTGCAGTGAACTAGCCATCTAGTTGACATTGATGTTATGCCAGTTCAATTGAGTATAACCCTTCTTTATAGACATTACTTACCAGTGCAATCTTCTTGATTTCTGCTACACAGTTGCTGTTTACAATTAAGTGTATGATTCTGTGTGCAGCTTTCAGTTTCTAACATCCCCAGTCCCCCACCGTGTGTTGCTTGCTCAAGTTAAAATAGGTGGTAAAAAGCCAGTATATGTCGAATGCTTAATAGTCAAGTATTTCAGTCAGAAGTTAGTATTCCAAATGGTTTAAAATAGATTTAAAACAAATGTAATTGTACTGAATAATTTATTTAATGTTATTGCCAAAAATCAATCAAGTCTGTGGTCATCGTTTATGATGAGCGTATAATATGGTTTCTCATAAAAGTTCATTTTGAACTTAATTTATTATGTAGAATATTGCGGGCATTCAGAGAGTATCATTTCAAGTTGTTATCACAGTGTAGTGGGCGCACCAAAAAAGTATCCCCAGCCCGTCCTTAGGAAGACATTTGCTAATTTTTCGAAAAGTGCTTAAAGCTCAACTTTTGCACATTTATTACCCTATTATATATACACAACTGAGCTACGTAAATTGTTTTAATATCCACAACAATACTGAAGAAATTACACTGCCTTAAAGATGACAACCTCACGGTTTTAACTATCAAATAATGCTTTAACTATCAACTGTATTGAGAGTGTCGGTGTCGTGTGAACTAAAAAGAAAACTTCTAGAGTTAGAGTATATGTTTAGAGTGTCTACTGGCAGCCTTTAACCACTCCCTCAACATTGTTCAGAAACATAGCACAGTCTAGTTGATTGGGCCCTGTGGCAAATTGGAACATGTCAGCAAGTAAGTGCACTCTTTGGTACGATTATAAATTGATGACAACAATTATAATAAAAAACTAAAATTAATAAAGTACTGTATTTATTTTATTCAAATATAGCAGCACGAAAATTACGTCATAGTAAGGTCACTGTGATGTTGAGATATTAGGATTCTGTTAAAAACAAAAGTATTTTCATGTGAATACAGACAAAATTATCAAAAATCTTAAGGTGGCAGCATTGAATTTTACGTAGCTTCAAGTTATTATCTGCAGGGAAAAAAACTTTGAGAATATACAGTATACATAACTGTAAATGTTCAACGCTTGCACAAAATATTATTAAGTTATCTTAAACTGCTCATGAGTTATTAGCAATAGATTATTGGGGGGTAATTTTTTGGAACATCTTTTTTGTGAGCTGTAACAAACTTACTTGACTTTGAGTTACTGCCCTTGCAGCGATGACATTGCCCAATTACATAAACCTGTGCTGTGTACCACTGCTACAGTGTCTGTCGATGTCCAAAGATTTCAATAGATCCACCTCCCTGCTACGATCACCTATCGTTAAGCCACAGATGGTCCGAAGCACAGACATCTAAAACACCTTCAGTTTACATTTGTGGTCTTTTAACGCCCACTTTCACTGTGAGACTCGCCAGTAAATTTGCCATGAGGCTGCTGTCATATTTCCCACCACACCTGCAACACGTTGCTACATTACGGTGTGAAAAATATGATATCAAAAATATCAAAATCTTGACCTCTCTAACAGTATCACCGTTTTGCCTTATTGTTGACAGAATTAACTAAAACTTAATTATTTGTATACTTTTGAGTCAAATTAAATGTAAAATTGTCCTCCTTTGGCATAGATGCGTGGACAGATATGCATTTGCGACACTCAAGTTCATGACGTCGATGAACTGAAGCAGCGTCTGACGAAGGTTTGGCGTGGCTTGGGACAAAGTGTCGTCGATGATGCAGTGAAAAAGTGGCACAAACGTCTCTGGGCGTGTGTTCATGTCAAAGGAGGGCATTTCAAGCATTTAGTATGATTCAAGAGCAATACTAACGTTAAGAAGCAAATATATGGTATTGAGTTAAATGTGTCAAGAGAATTGCTGTAGTTTATCCTTTGTATTTCACAAGGTAGTGTAGTGACACATTTAAGGTGTGGTGGGAAATATGTCACGAGCCTTGTTGCAAATTTACTGCTGAGTCCAGTAGTGAAAAACTTTTTAAATCAGCCAATATTACTCAAAGTTGTGAACAAATATCGAGTGGCACGTTTTTTTATGGTCGATGGTGTAGTACTACCAGTCTTGTCAACTAGTTAAATGATATACATGTATACTTGTATTGCAGCCTATTGACAAGTTAATAGAAACTTGGAAACAACTGAAGGCTGCAGATAGGTTTGTCGACAGCTTGGAACCGATTGCATATTGGTGCCTCAGATACCAGTCTACAGGTGGATCCATTTGTTTAACAGTTTTTGCCCATTTGCCATATTTTAAATATGAAGTAGATGTTTATTAGTCATTGGTTACGTTTTTGTAGAAAGCTATTTATGGATTTTAAGATTTGTTGGTAATTTAGGCACCATGTTGTACTTTAACATGAAGTGGCAGCCTGTACGTTAAACCGAGCGTGCTTTTTCTTTGGAACACTTTCTGAAAAAAATGCTGAACCCATCATCGTCAAACCGGAGCACAAGACGTGCTTAGACATAGTGTGCTTAGAAAAATATGGCAAGCTTTTTCAGTTTTGTGTCCCCTATTAAATTTTGGGGCAACCGACAAATTTTTAACTCTTTTTTTTCGGCAGTGGCCCGTCTGTTGGCGACATCTGTGCAGAAACGGGGCAACTTTTCGAAATACTAAAACAAACTGTAGGGTAGTTAGGGTAGTTTTTGACTACCTTCATCTCCAGTTTGGTGAAGTTTTGCCCAGCCAGCCCTGAGAAACGTTCCATCATTTTTACCACTTTTTGACTACTTTGGTGCGAGAATTTTGTCAGACTTAAAACTTATCATCTTCGACGGATGAGAAATGTTAGAGTTAATTTGTTATACTGAAATGTTAAATACTGGCTGAGGCATGTGGTAATAGTAATAATTGTGGAAAAAGCTAAGTCTAGATGCAGGAAGATGCTGTTGACAGACTAGTCAATGACCTGGCTTATGATTCGTTCATGATTATGGCGCTTTATAAATTTACTTACTTACTTACTTACTTACTTATTAGTGAGTGATAAACTGGACGAATTATGCTCAGACTAGACCTTTTGGGGGTGTATTGGTAGAGATATGTGAAGCGATATATTAGGTGTAAGTTGAAGATTAAGAAGTGCGGAAGACGAGAGACTAGTTAATCAGAGCTAGCTGAATAGATTGATCTGGTTGGAAGTTAACTATTAAGTTAAATTCATCAAACACAACCAAAAATTAAGAGCTAAGTCTAGATGCAGGATGCCCAAAAATTAAGTACCTAAAACTTGATGTTTTGACCTCCATCAGAGGCTTTCGTCAGAAGAAGCTGGTACTCAGTTCTTCCGGTTCTTGACACGACGTGAAGACGCAGTGTCAAGAAAGCGGTCATATGTATGGTTTAGTTGGTAGCTGCCCTCATCACTGTTCATGGCCTGTTGTCCTTCCTTTTGGATGTATGGCCTCTTTGATCCATGTGGTAAAATGCTCTAGCTCTCTATCGATCACCGTCGCTTGAGACCAGTTGATAACATGGTGCTGTTGAGTTGCGTGGTCGCTGAGAGCAGATTTGTTGTGTTCTGTTAAACTTGATGCACGAAGGCTTTTATTGAATGTGCGTCCTGTTTTGGATTCCACTTCAGGGCTGTGTTTCTGTAATCTGACTCCAAACTTCCTTCCAGTTTTGCCGATGTAGATCTTGTCACAGTTGGCACAAGGAACTTTGTACACTGAGTGCCAGGCGAACTTTCGCTGTCCTGCGCTCGACCTGCGGCTGACGGGTGACCACTTATGTGGGTAAACTGTCCGCTGTAGGTCAGCCAACCAGGCCAACTCAGCCTTTCGGGGTAGATAAATGAGTAGTAGGCTGCAATTAGATATCCGCAACCTCAGTCTGGGGATGCGCCATCTGGTGAATGCTTACGAGGTAGAGGCAGTTACGGTGTAATTTGCAGGTAACACTGTGTGATCTGTACCTGAGCGCCTTGAGTGTGAGGTACCACAGTAAAGGCGCTATATAAATCCACTTCCTTTACCTTTACACACATTCTGTTAAGTCTTCCTTCTCTTGTTTGTCTTTTGGATGTACCAGTACACTCTTTAAAGTTTTGTATGGTTTCACTGCTGCAGGCTCGTGGTGCTTTCTCATTATTCTTGCAATGGATTCAGAAACGTTTTCTACATAAGGAATAACGACCATTGGCCGCTTGAAGAATCACGTTGCTGTCTGGTCTTCTTGTCCCTCTCGGACTCAGTCTGGCACCTCACTTTGTTGAAAGTCCACTTCGGATACCCACATGCCCAAAGGGCCTCTTCTACATGGGAGTCTTCCTGTTTTCTATCTTCATTCTCTGTAACGAGGCACTGATCGGATATTTGACACTTTATGTGATAAGTCACTGATGCAGTTCTAAATGTTAATAACCAAGCATACAGAAATAAATTCTCTCTGTCCATTTACAACTGATGAATTGCGATGTGCCAAATTACATTGCTGTTGGTTTTAAGATCTGGTGAAAAATTTGATGTAGTCTACGACCAACAGAGGCATTCAGTGTTGTTTGTGCTACAAAGTCATATTTAATATTGTGACTGCATTGTTAGATTCATGGTTTAAAGTTGCATCCCCCTAGATAGCTCTGACTTAATTTCCGTAATCCAAGCACTTAGCACACACACATAGACATACTTGGAAATACAGAGACAGGTATTTACTTTTATATGCAGAATGAAGATTTTCCAGCATTACTGATAGCATATTTTTGATGTACAGATTACTGTCTGGAGTTTTTGGAGAAAATGAAGTCTATGGTAAGATGTTGCTGCTGTGGCTGCATTTCTTGCAGCTCTGTATATTAACACTGAGCTAATGCATCATAGCTAGTGTGATAAGTGCCGACTGACTGAATCATGCTAGTGTTGGAGAAATGAATTATGTTGTTGTGCATTGATTGACAGCTTCTCTGTCACTGTGCATTGTTGGCGACACTAACAGCCAACATGCTGGATTGGACTTTTAATATTACGTTTGTACTTATTATAAATGAAAAATTGCTTAGGTAACTGCTGTTCATTAACATTTGCTGAAGATTGCAGAAAATTTCATTTGTGAGGTAAAGCCGTAACGGAAAAAATCTGTTAGAAACAAATTATAAAATAGTTTCCTGCATACACAGTGCAAATAATGCGACCAAACGGTCGCAGTTTTAATGGGATTTGAAGTTTTGGTGGAAAATTTTAGCATTAAAATTGGCAGCAAATTCTGCTTATACTAAGACTAGTGTTACTGTATAGTGTATGTTTTTTGGTGATATGATGTCGTGCAGGGCTTTGCTGTCAAGCCACATTACTTGGCTCCACTGTTAAAGAGCGCAGGAAGTCGCGGTGACACGAATGGTACGGATAGAAGACTGTAATCTTGCTGATATATATTTTATGGGCTTGTTCTTAGCTGCAGGTCGTATAGGTAAAGGTAAAGGAGGGCCATACTCCAGAAGGAGCATAAGCGGGGTGCTCATCTCCCATACATAAGCTGTTGAGCCCATAGGTGGGTAAACCACTATTTTCCGTGATGCATGGCCAGTGCGATGCTAGACCTACGGATACCTTCCCAGCCTAAGCTGGTACTCATGGCGCCTACCTACGGAGGGATGGCCAGGCTGAGTTGACCTGGATGGCTGGCTATATACCGAGATAGTTTACCCACCCGAAGACGGTCACCCATCCAGGTACTAACCGGGCCCAGCATAGAGTAACTATGTTGATCGAGACCAATACGTTACCACTAAGCTACACCGCCAAATGTCATTGACTGTTCATGCATAAACAGTAATGGGGGTAAGAAGTTGCAGGTAGTCTGTGTGTCCAACGTAGACAAATGCTGTAAACTTCATATGTACAATTACAGATACGTGCTGTGGATTGTGTGGAGTTATACATATGTCCACTTTAGCAAGAGTCTGTGTTTTTGAGCACATCGTTTCTAGTTAGCTACAGTTTTTATTATCAGCATGTCGATGTTACTTTTTCTGACACGTACTGGGGTAATTTCTGAAATGTACGAGTAATAGGGTCTGTTTAGTCTCACAGAATGTACAGACTGCATTTAGAATATGTGCTGATCATGTTGTAGACATTCACAGATGGCATCGGACATATTGTCAGCTTGATGATGTGTGTAACGTGAACAGCGTGATAAGTAGATAATGATGGCCAGATAACATTGCATCTCGTTGGAGCTTGGACTCTGTTAGCAGCTTAGCTGCAGTGTGTTGTGTATCACTTTTGGACTGCCGTGGCATGAGATTAGATAGCCGAACGTTACGCCCTGTCAATGTACTGGGCCTCTTAGTCTTTAGTAATAACATAATGAACGGTATCGGAGATATTGAACATCGAATAATGGCGTGCCTTTGAAATCTTGTTAAGGGTCATCCAAGCTCATTGGGAATGACTACATACGAGTTCCTATTCGTCTTCCATTGTAACTATGGCGATATCTTGTACCATTTTCAAAATAAAGCGAGATAATGGTCGAAAACCGCCAATTTTTCATACACCCTTGTATTTAATTTGCGGTACTTGCCCTTCGAATTTTTTTCCAAAATTTTAATACAAACTCTCCGAGTCGCTGAGCTTGTTAGAATCGAGCTGGTTGTGATCCTGTTATTAGAGTGCCTTGTTGAGCTGAATGCTAAATGCACCCAGTTTTCTACTGAGCATACTCAGTGTTAGCAACTCTAATTAAAAAACAACTCTGTGATGCTGCTACAGGAATATCTCGCATTCTGAAGCACATGTTAAAACATGCATCTGAAGCTGATGGTAGCTTGTTGGGTGTAATCAACCAGATGGCTGTTGCAGAACTGCTTAACAGTGGGCAGTCTCTCGATGTCATTCTCAACTGTCTGAAGGTATATTTAACTTCTTCTTCTCGTATGCGTGTCATTTACCATAATTGGTCAGCCACGAAACAGCGTCCTCATCCGCAGAGTGTAGCCGAGATAAGCCGCCATTCAGTTTTGTCAGGGGACAGGATTCGACAATGTGAGACATCGTCTGGGTCTCACCACAAGGACACAGATCAGTGTCTGTAAGTCGCCATTTCCTTCTGCAGGCAGGAAACTGAGCTTGTGGAACACATTTGTCCCTATTTGCAGTTCAGTATCAATAAATTGCATTGATCTTTATATATCTGAATAAAAAAAGTAACAGTAAATTGCATTGATCATTCATATATCTGAATATGTTGTAAATAGTTGCACTAAATTTTCAAGATATACATTTAATCTTTTATGAAATACTGCAGTTTTTGCGAGTTTTACTGATTCTATGATGAGCAGGAATAGAAATAGTGTGACATGGTGCAATGCTGCAGGATGCAGGTGTGAATGAGGATCAGCTTCAGATTTTAAAGTTGTCGGGACTTGTACATGAAGGAAAGTTGACAGACACTGCCAGACTTAGTGAGTATGCTAAGCGTGACATCGTTATAATGAACGACCGATCATATGTTGCTGTTGTTGATAGTGTTTGGCAGACACGGACGTGCTTGGCGATAGGAATCTGTGCCCCTTAACTTTCTGAAATCTGTGCTTGAAATTTTGACAGTGTTTCATCATGTCATCATGTCTACAATATGTATTTAAAAACCTATTTAATATGCATTTCAAAACAACATGTCGAAAACAGAAACAAACGAATGGCGTAAGGAATTTCGTAAACGAGGTTCGATTCGTACAGCACCCACGGACTAGAAATGTGTTGTGAAAAATGTTTCGGCGAATTTCTTAAAATTTCAAAACTAATTACAATTTGGTTCCGTGGCTCAGCTGTAGAACGTCGGCCGACAAGCTTTCGCTGTCCTGTTCTCGACATACAGCTGATGTAAACCGTTTGCTATAGGTCAGCCAACTAGGCCAATTCAGCCTTTCATCCTTTCGGGGTCGATAAATGAGTAGTAGGCTGCAACTGGATGTTGTCACCACAGTTCATGGTGGTGCCATCTGGTGAATGCAAATGAACGCTAAAGGCAGACGTGGTGTGGTTTGCAGGTTAAACTGTGTGATCCATGTCTGAGCGCCTTGAGGACGAGATACTTGTCATCTAGGGCGCTATATAAATCCACGTACCTTTACCTTCATATTTGCATTAGTTTCTGCAACATCAGCAGCAGAGCTCTGTGGCTGACAGATCTCCCTCTAGTTTTGTGATAGTGTAATATGATTTGTGATCACATGACTGCCTGGTACACAGTTTTGTAATGGTATGCAGTTGAAGATGGAGTCAAGTTTTCACCAGGAATCTTTAAGTCCACACTTGCATTTGGACTTACCAACAGCAATTTCGATGTAGCTGGACTTGGTGAGGTACGTATGATACATCATTTGCCAGATATTTACAGTATTTTGTAAAATGTTATTGTGTAGTATCAGCTAAGCTGGCTTTCCAAAAGGCTGTTATTGTTAAAGTAATGTAATCCAGTGGTATAAACGAGGTCTAGTCGGGACACAAGTAAGATCAAAAGTTTAGCTCAAGACCTAGATTTCAGTTTCTCAAGAATTCTTTTGTTTGACTACCAAGCCAGGCAATTTCGTCTCAATAGCTAGACCAGCTGTAACTTGCTAGGCAATATGCGTGTTCATCGCACATATATACTATTATAAAGGCATGTTACTATGTACCAAAAGAGGAAGGTCCATTGTGTGGGAGCCATTCCCTATGTGGCACTCAAGCAAACTATGATAGCGTGCTAAGTTAGAGCGATCAAAGTGTCCATAAATGACCGTGTCACTTCGTGGGCACGACAACATTATGGGTAACAGAGTTCGAAGAAGTACCATATGTCTTCAAGCGAGAGCAGAAGACACGAAGTGATGGAGCAGATATGATATGCTGCGGAAGACTGTTCCAGATACGTACAGTGGGGACTGGAAAATCTTGGTCGCCATAGGTTGAGAGTCGGGTACGGGGAGCGGACAGAATGCGACCAGTGTCACTGGATACTTGGCAGTTAACAGCCAGGTCCAGTGACTGACTAAGCCAGTATGCTGGCAGTCCTGGTAACACAAGTTGCCATTTCTTGCCTAGTAGTGGACCACTAAAGCGCTGCCCGGGATTAGGTTTATTATACCAACACTGCGGTTTGTTTTATTGATAAATTGATCAGCAGCTGTAACCAGTGTAGTTGTTTAAAATTCCGTGAAAATTAGATGATCCATAAATGATGTGATAAATCATGGTTGTTGTAAAGGGCAACGATTTGATTGTTAGGAGAATTTTGTAGTAGAAATATGTTAAAATGTCTTGACTGTGTTGTTCTGGACGGTTGCTCAATCAATATAAAAATGAACAGATTTGCCAAAAAACACTGACAAAGTAATCACTGTGTACCACGAAACAAAGAACACAGAGAAATGTAATAAGTGCAGTAATAGTTTTATTATCGTAGCAGTGTTGTAATTATTTCAATTGCTTGCCACAGTGCTTTATTATATTATTAATGTATTAATAATTAAGAGAATGTGCTGCCGGTTGTTCCTCGCATACACACTGAACTGGCCCGTCGCGCTTTTTCTGTCGCTGCTGCGTTCACCTGGAACTCTGCCTGCTGACATTCAACCGTGGGAAAACATTTTCACTTTCAAACACCACTTGAAAACCCATCCTTTCAAACTCAGTCCTCCTGTGCTGCCTCAAGTACCTCTGTATCTTTGGACTGAAAAGCGCTATACATATCCGTTATTATTATTATTATTTTTAAGTGCCTCACTTTACTTAAAAAAGAGGCACTTATTGAGATAGGCTGTGTCGTGACGTCGTTGGTCGTTGGTTGGTTGTCACGCGCGTGCACTGTGGCCAAACGGTGCATCCTAGGCCTATAGTTACTATGGAACACTAATAGGAACCCATACCCCAGGAATTCAATGGTACAAATTTCGACCTCCTGGGGTGACCCCTAACCAGGGAATGGGCCCCACGTGAGGCGCTTTTTGTCAAATTACTTTGACCTTTTGTTTATTATACTTGTTGCTATAATTAATTATCAGTTTCGGCAGTTGTATTTAATTTTTGTTGCAGCTCATGGCGTCAATTAACAAAAGACGAGAAGCTGGTGTTGTCTACACTTCCTTTAACAGTGGTGTCTTACTGTCCATTTTAAAATACAGGCGTATGAATTCAGATGTTGCACAACAGATCGTCCAGGAGTGGTGTAAACATGTTAGTCAGATTGTTGAATACTTTTTGCATCTTACTTTGTGCAAGTTCTGATGATAATTGTTTTGCATATTATGTGTGATGTAAAAATGTAATTAAGTAATGTGGCTGTACTTGTAAAACTGTTTGTGCACGATATCTAAAAATTGAGTTTCTGGGAGAAGTATTTTAGCAGTGATATACTGGTCATACTGAGAACAGGACTAAGTTTGTATCGTGCTTACACTGCACTGGAACCAAAAGTGAAAATTGGATGTATTTTGAGTTTTGCAGATATGTGACTGTTTTTGCTGGCTCACATTAAGGGCCAGATATGCATTAGTTGCCATTGTCAGTTTTATGGTCATGTCTTAGGAGACTAATTGTAGTAGTAGTATTCTTTAATTAGTTTACATGCTTTGTGTGTCCTTAGTAATTACACCACTTAGATTGCTTAATTATCGGAATTGGAAAGAAGGGCACTGGAGGGGAACCTCGTTGAAGGAACCGTCTTGGTGTGCCTTCGTAGAATTGAAGCTGTTAGTCTCTAGAGCAAAGCTATATGTTCAGTCCCTAGTTTAACTTGGAGAACTCCTTCTGGGGATGGCCTATGGACCCACTGGTGGTCTTAGCCTACGGGGCTGAACATGCCCTGCCGCTCACTGGAACTGAACTGTGGTCATACCTTGAAAACCAAGCAAGATAGACTCACAGTACTATGGAACACTGTATAGAAGTTGGCACTGCCGATTCTGTTGATACATTCAGATCCTCCCTCAGATGCCTTTCTGGGCCAGGGTGGCTGCCCCATTCTTAGGAAAGCACAGTTGCTGGCCAGTTTTTTTTAATGATGTAGTGATGTTCTTGTAAAATAATTCTTAGTACATGTAATAATCAACAAATCTTTATTATTATCTAGCACATTTATTGTATAAATTTGCGTTGCATAATTGTATATATATAAAGTTAGTTACTGGCTGTGATTGTGTGGTTGCTGTAGAACCTAAAGCTGCTTCCCAACTTCAAGGAACCATTGTCGTTTGATCTGAGAAGGCTGCAAGTATCTGAAGATGAGATCGAGGTTTCTGCCATATTTCTTTTGTAGATTGATATTTTATCAGATCTCCATTTTATCTGTTTATTAACTGTTTTGCTGGCCGGATGTATGCGACAATATATGCATTGTAACCGTGATGTGTGGAATAAAATGTATAAATTTATTTCATCTTGTGAATGCTATTGCTGCTATCCCTTCAGTCATTTTACCATAATCTTATTGCAAGGTTGTACTGGACATTCTAAACAAATCATTGTGAGCTGTCCACACAGGCACCTTGTGACATTTCCTTAAGTTGTGCCGTATATAAATCTACTTATTTATTTACAGGCAATTATCTGAAGGTGGACTTTGTTTGTGCACAATAGATTACGTAATGATCAAAGCCATGTTGTATAGTTTGGTCCACTATAAGAGTTATATACCATGGAAGCCAAGTGCCAGGCACTGCACCATTGGGTCATTGGGGTTCAGTTCAAGGGTTTTCAGGAAGGAAGATATATCTGAGTGTACCATTCACCACATCTGTCAGTGTTTTTTATATACTGGCAGGTCTTATGTTGTGGTGGTTTAGTGTAGTGGTAACGGCTTTGCACGTCAGTGGAGCCACTGTACGTTGAGTTGGTTAGTGCCGAGAGGGGTGACCGTTTGTGGGGATACCATCTCTGTATTTATCCAGCCACCCAGGCCAACTTAGTCTGGCCATCCTTCCATGGGTAGGCGCAATGAGTACTGGAAGTCATGCCATCGCTAGGGAAGAAACGATGAGTTCTGCATGAGCCTAGGCCCTATTATGAGGACTGCTGGCATACTGATCTAATCAGTTAAAGGCGCTGGCTGTTAGATGAGCCGGCCATCCAACCGACGTGGGTCCTATGCTAGCTTAATTGGGTTTAGCCATCAGTAGCTCAAAGCACTGGGAAGGGGATGAGTGCATACACAACGGACCTTGCTGTTTATGCGTAATCTTCTTCTTCCTATGTTGTGGTTTTTTCGGTATCTTGGTTAAAAGAGTTAAAGGGACACTCCGGCGCAGATTGACCTATATTTTTTTCTCGTTCAATAAAAAGTTTAATATATAACATTTTCACCTACAAAGTTTGGACTCTCAATTTTTACCGTAAGGGGTCAGAAATTTGAAGTTTCATTCTGA
>Ga0209149_1000261_pt1 | contig 20922 bp, 14 predicted proteins | sample WorMetTyACAVOLI2_FD_187423 | JGI IMG/M metagenome (GOLD analysis project Ga0209149, IMG submission 187423) | Marine gutless worms symbiont microbial communities from Max Planck institute for Marine Microbiology, Germany - Olavius algarvensis... ... | reverse complement strand
CGCAACTCTATCTACAGTAATAATCATTGCTGATGTGGTTCAGTAAACTGTAACAATCCGCATTCTAAATGAACCTGATGGCTTGCGCGGTGTTCGTTGAGCCAGTCAAGTACGGTACGTTGACGGTCTGCAGCAGCCCCGCTTTCGTCGTGTATCTGTTGAGGTGGAACTGCAGTACGGCGTTGTCACTGAAGACGACCAGTCCAACACGACTGATAGTTGGACCGCTAGTGACACTGTCGATGTCCAGCGTCTGGACGACCATGCCTACGAACTGCGTCATCTTCTGGAAGTTGTCGAACCCGATGCTGCCGGACGCGTCCAGCGCGAACACCACGTCGGCGCCGTTCGAACAAGCTACGCACGCAGACATGTGTTAGCACATTCGGTACACAACTTGATAAACTCTGATTACAAATGCAGTATGACTATGTAAAGTTTCTAATTTATCGCAGAAAAATCAGAGATCACCAGTGATTACAGTCGAAAATCAGGAGGTAAGGTACATCAGCGTTGGGTCGCCCAACAGGTGGTTGTGGGCTCCGAGCGTTTTTACGAAATTTGAGGCGTGGGAACGCTGGATCTCAATAATTGGTGCAGGAACTGCGTTCCCTTGCGTCCAATAGCGTTACAACCGCTGGAGATCTCACATCACAGTCGCGTCACACTCAAATTGCAATCGTATTCAATGGCGTCCATCTTAAGGGGAATTATAGGGGAATAAAAATAGCCATGCACACAACCGTTGTCTGGTATTCGTATAGGATTTGGCAGAAAGTGCCAGAAACCCCCAAACTATTAGTGATGTTCGCATTTGTATTTTAAATGTTTTACAGTCGTTCGCAGCCGTAGAAAGCTTACGACGCAGGATCTCGTATAGTCGGCCAGGGAACTGGAACGGTGAAAAACACGAAGGGAAGAAAGCAATAGGGAAAGAAAGAGCAGAAAAATAGGGGAAGTTTTGCTTCATCGGCTTTAGCGCCTGCTTGCACCGTAGTTATACCGTACTTCTGACCATGGTTTTAGATAGGCATATTCCGCTGTTATCACATTCCAATTAAGCAACGATATCAAGGTTCCTAATGGAATTTTCATCAAAATGGTCAAATACTAGAATTTTCTTTCTATAGTATAGAAAGAAAATTCTAGTATTTGACCATTTTGATGAAAATAGCCATAAACCCCTACTGTCGTTCCAGTGATAGGTCATTTTTGGTAAGGACACAGAAGTTTCGATGACGTGTTAAGACGTTTTTTAACAGATCAGCCAATACATACTATCAGCGCAGCGCTCTCCGCCAGTTCCAGAAGGACAGCGACAGCTGATCTGGTTCATCACCTCGTTACACTGTGCTCCAGACTGACAAACTGAGCCGGAACATGCTCCGTCATCTGCACGTTCAACACATCATCCAGTACATACAAGTAAACTTGGCCATACAGTTTCTATGAAACAAACAAAAAGCATCGTTGGCGTCACTTATTTTAACCTATCCAGTATATTATTTTCAACTTTTGATGTAAAAGCGGACAGAAGGCCTAATAAAAATAAATTAACCCACATTACACTTCTTCTGCAGTTATTCTATTTTACAGTAGGTTACATTCGGGTTCATCATCCATACACCAAATTCACCCATCGCCATCGATCTGCTGTGCATCTTTTGAGCTGCTCGTATAGCTTTCTTCATTTCTTACGTCACTCAGCATTCCTGTCCGAGGTCAGCCACCTTTCACACTGCACATACTGTAATAAAATTCTACTAATGATCCTATTTTCTCGTTGCAAAACTTGTAAAGTAACAAAAGAGGGCAGCCGTAACGACGGATAAATCGAGACGGACCTCCACAGATAATGCGCTTGACTTTGTCGCTGTGTTCGGTGAGATTTCGGACAGTGTTGATCGTAAACATGTTCCTGGTGTAAGGAAAGCTGGCGACGGCCGACAGCTCGTAGCGGTCGAGGTACGTGCCGACGCCGATTGTCACCAGTCCGATCCCGGCGTCTCTGACCAGCGCCGCCTCACGCAGAGTGGCCGACTTGTCTGCCGACGGGTTGTCGGTGACCACGACGATCAACTTGTTCACCGTCGGGTCGCTGAGACGAGCGCCTTTCGCCGCCACGAAAACCGAGTTGCGGGCGAGAGACAGGGCAAGGTGGAGATTGGCCTCGTAGCCACCGTAGCGGACTTTTCTCACAGCTCCCACCGTGTCAACCGTACGACTGTAGTTGCTCAAGTAGAAGTCGACCTACACACAGTAAGTAAGTAAGTAAGTATGGTATAGTAGAGTTTAACGTCCCACTCGACACATTATAGGTCATTTCGGACACGGTTTTACGGGTCACATGACCCAACCAACAGTGTAATAGCACTGAAGGACGATGGTTAGTCAACCACGTCAAGGGCCAATCCCACCAGGTTCAGCTCACTAAAAAATAAAGAGAAGGATATAAGCATATAGCACCATTAGACCGAAGACAAAGGCGCTTGGAAGACAGAGAGCTAAACCAAGCGAGATCAAGCCCGATACAGTCAACCAACCTGTAAGAACTGCTCGTATCGTTGTGCACCATTATAATAGTACACAATACTGTAGCACCGAGACAGTTTTCATATATATTCCCCTTCCTCCAGACCAACATCACATCTCAGATGTGGCTAACTGGAAGTAAGGGGGGTAATTAAGTAAGTAAGTAAGTAAGTAAGTAAGTAAGTAAGTAATTAAGTAAGTAAGTAAAAGGCCGTCTGAAACGGTTCGGCTAAGTGGTAACGCGTTGGCCTCGATCAACGTAGTTGCGCTACGTCAGACCCGGTTAGTACCAGGATGGGTGACCGTCTGTAGGCCGGTAAGCCCTCTCGGTATGTAACCAGCCAACTAGTCGACTCGGCCTTCTACCCTCCGTAGGACGGTAAAATGAGTATCAGCTTTTGGGCTGAGTGATAATAATAAATGGCGATGGTGGGTGTGGATTCTGGCAGCCTGTACAGGCGGACTCACAGTCTGTCGTCTGGCTTGGTCTTGGGTCGGCGGCCGCTTGGCGCCGTTCTACATTCATCAAATGAACTGGGTGAACTCTCGCAATGGCTCTGCCATGATGACAGCACCATAAACATTGTCTTGGATATTATTATTATAATTATTATCCAAAAACATCCGCCAGCTGCAAACTACATCTTTCAAACACAAACTAAAGACATTTATCTTCATACAGTGTTATAACTCTGCAGACTGATTGTTTTTATTGTTTACTAATTTTAGTTTTATTGACAATGTAATGCACCTATGTCTGTGGCCACACTGTAATGGCGCACTACAAATTCTGTGATGATGATGATGATTATTATTTAATCAATAATCAAAAAGTCACGATGCTCCAAAAGTACCTGTCGCGCGTAAAAGCAATTATAACGGCTGATCGAGTGCCTGACCTGTGCGCTGTCGCTGAAGCTGCCGACAGCGACTCGAGTTCGTCCATCGTCGACGCTCAGTTTCTGAACCACATCAATGACGAAGCCAAGCATGTACGTCTGGAAATAATCGTAGTCCATGTTACTGGTGGTGTCAATCAGAAACAATACGTCAGCCTGCTTCCTGCACGCTCCTCCGCCTTCAAGGTCGTTCTGACCTATCAAACATACCGAACCTTTTTGTCAAAGTTCGCTATTTGTCAGCACTTTTTCGTTTACTGTACAGTTACTGTACTTCACTGTTTGAGGAAACATTGACATGTTTTAGGTACCTAAGGAAACAACAATTATGCGCACACACCATTGACACTTTCATATTGGTAACTATGGCTAAACACCAAAATACACAGTTGACTTATCTGAATATTTAGTTTTAATGTTTTAATGTCTCTGCTATAATGCTTTAGAGTTATACCTGGTTTGTCGGTTATCAAATTAATATTCTGTCAATACGATGTTTTGAAAATGAATTAACCGATTTTCATGCAAATTAGCACAAGCGGACCGCGGGCTAAGGGCATAAAGTGGTCAACTTTGCGGGTCTGGAGGTCAAAGATCAACGTCAGGTGGCGCCGAAATATGTCGCAAAACATTTGGCGAGATATCTCAAGAACTATTCGACGAATTTAAACCAAACCTGGCAGACATTATGATGAATGCCCATTGTGTCGCAGCATCTAGGACGCAAAGGTCAAGGGTCGACATAATACGAGCTATAAGATAACTTTGGAGGGCTGTCGTAGGCATCATTCTCCACTCCGTTTGGTCGAGTAATTTTTCATTTAGTTACTGGTGCCGATATAAAAGTGATATCACAAGTTCATCTATATTTTAAAAATTCCGGAATACAATTACAGCTGCGTACCTCTCATCGTGGTAGTTGTTGGGGTGGTCGTAGTTGTCGTAGGCGTCGTCGTGGTTGTTGTAGGCGTCGTCGTGGTCGTCGTAGGCGTCGTCGTAGTTGTAGGTGTCGTCGTGGTCGTTGTAGGTGTTGTCGTTGTTGTAGTGGGTGTAGTTGTAGTGGTAGTTGGCGTTGTAGTCGTAGTAGTTGGCGTTGTCGTAGTCGACGTTGTGGTAGTCGATGTTGTCGTAGTCGGTGTCGTGGTAGTCGTTGTCGGGGTTGTTGTAGTCGAAGTTGTGGTGGTCGACGTTGTTGTCGTTGGTGGCGTCGTAGTAGTCGTCGTCGTTGTCGTGGTCGTCGTTGTCGGTATCGTAGCTGCTTGTTTGCACGAGTTCTCGACCAGAAACTGCAAGACGTTGTTGAGCTGCGTGAAGTTCGACGCGAAGAAGAAGTACTCGGGCTTCGATGCGATCTTTTTGAGCTCCTCATCGTCCACTTCGTACGTGACGCCTACAGTGTAAATTATGACGCCAGCCGCCTTCGTCTTTCTGGCTTCACTCTGCGTTTCGTGGGCTTCGCGGGTAGCAGTGCCGTCGGTGAGTAGGATGAGGATCTTGGGTACCCCGTTGCGAGCGCCCTTTTCCTTGGTGAACATATCACGTCGGGCAGTGCGCAGAGCCGCTGCTATGTTAGTCTGCCCACCGTGGATATCGACGTTGTCGATGGCTGCCAGAAGAGAATTACGATCGCCGTATTTATTGAGATGGAACACGATCTCTACACCACTGCTGAACTTTAACAACCCAATTTGAGTCAGATTTTTGTCGATGGGAAATGCGCTTGCAATCCTTTTGACGAAGCCGAGAATCTGCACGTACCAGTTGTCATACTGCGGATCGCCGACAACGATGCTTGTCGACTGGTCAAGTGCTAGAATGATATCAGCCGCCCTCGGACAGGTTACGTTCGTTACTACAGCATTCAAATACCGAACAACATCAATATAGTAAATACACGTTTGTATGTAAATACAAATACAGAAGATTGACAATAAATTGTCACAAGATTGTCAGTTTCAATAATTCATACATTCGTTCATTATATTCTTGTTTTTTATGTGTTTTTCATGTTTAATTTGCTGTTTTTCAGTGTTTTTTTAGTAATTTCTTTATCACGTTTAACATTCACGTTTTATGTTTGTGCATTATTATTTCTTACTTACTTACCACACACTACAGTGACATTCACAAATGTATTTCTGGCATGCACGTTTGTTGCTTGTATTGTGTTGTATTGTATTGTACTGTACTGTATAGTATTGTATTGTTGAATTCATTCATGTGCTCCTTTGCTGTAGTGTACACTTTGGTAACGTACAGAAAAGACGCTGCACTGCTTGTCATGTCACGTAGATTTGTACTTAAACACAAGTCTGTGTGTTTTCCATTGGATGAGTGGCGCCTTAGTAAGTCTATGTGATATGATATGATATGATATGATATGATATGATATGATATGATATGATATGATATGATATGATATGATATGATATGATATGAAGTCTATTTCGAGCAATAAATCGCCTGAACTGAACACAATATATGTCTTTTTTATTTTTGTCTCTCTTCCAGGCTGCTGTCTGTCAATTTTCCCATCGGTCATAAATAGATACGTATGTATGACAAAAAGTGTCACGCGCTGCAAACTTCGTCCCACGCCCCGTTGCAAGGAGCAAGGTGTATTGTATTATTATATTGTACTTATTCATTTGTCCCAAAGGGGTATATCCCTTTAAGTGATATTTTGTAACAAAATTTGGCGTGCGTGTACGTGTAAGTTTCAATTTATAGACTTTTGGCAATATAACAAGTGAACTGGACATGAATGCTGCCAAGATGCATAAGTAGGTTCGATGTAGTTACTTTGTATACTTGTTGTTTGCTAGCCTAGGTTTATTCATGTTTTGTTTGTTTGTTCGTTGTTTGTTGTTTGATTCTGCTCTCTTGATTCCTTACTGTTGTGTTCACTGTGTTAATCTAGCCACATGGCTACTATACGACAATAAACTTACTTACTTAGGTTATGATAATTAAGTTAATTACGGTTAAACTGTTACTTGAACATGACTTGTGATAAAATATTAATAAGTATAAAATCCGAGAATCTGAAAAGTCCCTTTTGGTTCAGATCTCGACAGCTCTGATCTTGTTCGGTTGTTCCCAATCATTAATGTTGATGTGGCTGTGTAAACGACTTACAGTCTTGGGCTGTGGACGGAGACGGCAGCAGAAAGATAACTGCGACGACTGCGACCAGGGACAGAACAGTATTCGACGTTCGTCGCATCTTCTCCGTCACTGAACTGCTACAGGTCACCATCATAAATCTACACACAGCAACATTGTCAGCATCGCTTAGTTAAAGTAAGTTAAGTAAACGTGGATTTGTATAGCGCATCATCGCGAACACGCCTATATCTAATGCTCTATCGCTTCCCGTGCATCGGCTGCTAGCTAGTCCTCAGCCAGACACAGCCCACACTGCAAAACCACGGATACGGCCTAGTGTATGTATCATGCGATGAGCCTTTTTACTCCCCCAGATATCGCTGTGTACTCATTTGTATCTACCCACGGAGGGATGGCTCGGGCTGAGTAGACATAGGTGCCTGGTTCTACACCGAGGTGGTTTACCCGTCTGAAGACAGTCACCCATCCAGGCACTAACCGGGCCTGGTGTAGAGTAACTACGTTGATCAAGACCAACGTGTTACCACTAAGCCAAAAAGTAAGTAAGTAAAGTAAGTAAGTATCGTACATTTATACAGCGCATTACGTGAGACACCCCTAATGCGCTAAACGTGCTGATAGGCAGAGAAAGGATGAGTCATCAGTCAGTCTTCCAAACTGGTCACGACTACCAGCTTTGCACTAGTTGGCAAAGGTTTCAAAGTTTCAACCACCCACAACTGACTGTCCATTGTTACACAGTGGGAAAACGAATCTTGGCGTAAAACATGTCTGCGTAATTCAGCCTTCAGCGACCATTGACTGGTCAGTCGATGGTCGCTGACAGCTGGACGTCTGGACCTACAGCTGGTCGGTCAAAGTCGAAACCTTAATTACTGGACGATCAAGACGTCCAGCTGTAGGTCTAATGTATATCTACGCTATGGTCGTTGCTGTCATTCTATCCGTCAAGTGTTTTAAACCACTAACACATCTCAAGAAAGCGGTTTGTTTCGTACTTTTTAAAATTTATTTATTGGCATTTAATTAAATATTTATCTTGAACAGTAAATCCCATATCCCATTGCTGTAACGGCACGTTTACTGAGGCCCTCCTTACATCGCTGCCAACAAGATCTAAAGAAAAGACTGATTATTTTCAAACACTAGACTCAGCATTCCCTCGGCTACATCATCTGAAATTATTATTTGAATTGACTGACATTTCTAAGAGTTATGCCAGAAAACAAAAAAAGGGCTGTTTTCGGAACATAGTGTATACACACGGCTGATTAAGTAGAGCAGTGGCTCATAAACTTATTTTATCCGTCTTTTTCTTGCCATCGAAATTATTTAGATAAAACAGTGTCAGTCGTGTTTTGTTGACTATGCTATGTTTATATATGATTTAGTATAGGCGTAATGTGTGAATAGTGAATAGTCCTGGGGCGTAATCGGAAGTATAGTTGGCATGAACGATGGCATGTTAATGCTATTAAATCAGCTGCGTTGGTCGAGTCGTGAGTCGTGACTACGCTGTTATGAGTGTCGTGACTGGCGGTGACCATTACCAAACACGGCAACGAAGTCGTGCTGTCGGCCGGCTATGTGCTCAGTCTATTCACCTTGAGAACGAGGTCTCTTGCCTACAGCACACGATATCTTACGCACGCCTGCAGGCACGCTGACACGACGGTTCATAATACCGTGACGGGCCCAGGCATAATCTGTCAGCCAGCTGTATTTTATAACAGCGCTCGTACGTGGCGATGAGTTAAAGCACACGACGATTGCAAAATGCCAGTCATTGTCCTGATCACACCTACAATACGACTACGATACGAACTACGAGAAGGCCACAACATAAAACTGACACGGTTAATTTTTACCGCGCGATGATATGCGGACTATGCTGTCTCAAAACGTCCGTCTTTCTATACCCATTACACGCCCACACGTTTCGTGTGGAAACAGCTAAACACACCATCAAACTTTTTCACCGTCGGGTAGCCACACCATTCTAGTTTTTCACATCAAACTTCAGGCAATACTCCGACGGAGACCCCCTCCCCCCAATGGGGCGTCGAATACAGGTGGACTATGAAAAAAAATCGCCACTTTCGACCGATATCTCGCTATATCTCGGAAATGTTACAAGATAGGGCCATATGGAACTCAAATAGGAAATCGTGCCAAAGCTTTCGAACGGTACTATTTTCAATGACATTGAGTGTACTCTAACCCATATCTCAAGGTCACGCCGTTACTTGACGCCGAATATCTCAGAAACGGTAACAACAGACATTATTATTATTATATTAAGAATGAAGGTCATAGCAACATTATAGTCAATAGACTTCAAGGTTGCGGACATAGTTACAATGAATTACTAATAGGGACGAACACACGCCCTACTAAAGGGTGTCATTTCGAATGACCTTGAATGATCTTGCGTGGCTTAGCGAAATATTCAATGAAACGAAGCATCGCGCGGTCTCTCTGCGACGCTCGACGTCCCTTTGTTGACAACACCTCGAGGTATGAAACAACAGTTGAAAAGGATGTATCACAGATTATCTTATCACAGATTGACTTAAATGAAATTTTGATGGATTAGCAACAGTAAACCCATGTAAGGCTTGTCACAGGTACTCTATCATGTGCTTAGGCTATAGCATAAGATTCTTTTCTCGGTATGGCTTCTATATGCTACAGAACTAAGTATGATTATTTTATGGTTCTCAAACATCAGCTTACCTGGTTTGAGCTGCCTCTTACGGAAAGGCTGCATTAAAAACTCGAAAGATAAGAACGACTAAAGACACTAAATATTAGGTTCAGTGTCGATGCTCTCCGCTTGTTGTACAGTTACATTTGTATTTATAGCATTAGATGCCGATCGAAACAGTTTTATCAGTTTCGGCCATAGCCGAAACCAGGCTGTACTGAGAAATGACTATAAGGCCGTAACCGAACATGGCGGAGAAACTTTATGGCGAGATTCGGCCGCAACCGAAACCGAATGTATGATGAAGTGATTGATCTATCAAGGTATCCTATACCTACAAACTGCAACAAATAGACAACAACAGTGCGGCTACGACGTGGTCGGTTTAGACAGGAGAGAGATATGATCTGTAGCATGTTCAGTATACGGCCACTGGCGGACGGACGACGAGACAGCGGTCATATTGCAAAGCCTGAGCCTCTTCCGTGACGTCCCAGACAGTAGGGCTGTCGACCTACGTCAACATGCTGAAACCAGGTTCCACTTACGGCCGTAGCGGAAGCTTGGCCGAAACCGAAACCGGACAGAAAGTCATTTTAGAGGAAGTTTCGGCGCCGTAACCCAAGCCGTAGCCGAAATTTGATCGGTCTCTATATGGCATCTGACGTGACTAAGCCGCCGCCAACAATCATGTTTCTACAAATCAGTCATATTTAGTTATGTGACTGGCGCAGGTGACTACACGACAGCTGCCAATCAATGAAATCGACCAACTCGACTTTGGCGCAATCTCTCGACTCAGCTCGACCTTGACGACCCCATCGATTCATCGGTTACCCATTTACCTTATATTGCATGGATGACGTTACGGCATCTTTCCGTGGCGGTGTTTTTTTTGTCACGACTATTCGTCGAGCATTTTCTGTTAGAGGTTAGAGTTTAGTTTATGTGTCATACAGTAAATAGCACTGCATATTAGTGTGATTAATGTTAAAAACTTCCATAGAAGTTTAACTACAGTTGTAAGGTCTCAGAATGACACCTCTAAAACAGCCAACATCACCGGTGCCATTTCAGTTGAAAAAGGTGATAATACGTAGCAGCAAATCGCCGAAATGTGAATTGCTGCATCTGAGACGTGAAGTTGTTCCGGAGGAAAGGAATGTTTATTAGAACAAATGTTAAGACAAATAGAAAATATAAAATCTGGCCACAGTTTTCAATTTTCGAAAACATTATAAATTACGGGGACGCGTGTTCGTCATCGAGATTTTTAACAGTCATAACAGCTGACGGAGTTTCTAGTATTTCATGATGACGGAGAATTAAAAAGAAACATCAACAGCGGTCGTGTAATCGGATCGACAGCCAGAACGAGTTAAGCCAGGCCCGTGTGCAAGAGAAGCAAGGACACAAGAAGTTCTGCTGTCGCCGAAAGGCCGCGCGATGCTACGTGTATCAACGGTGTATGTTGTTAGCTTCAACAGTACAATACCCCGAGCACAGTCTTCTGTTTACTCGTTTCGACTTAATATACGAACGTGACGGAGGGACGGATAGACAGACGGACAGACACCGCATGACGGCATAATTGGTTGAGTGGCGCAGTGGTAGAACGTCGGTCTTTGACCGGCGAACTTTCCCTGTCCTGCGCTCGACCTACAGCTGACGGGTGACCACTTATGTGGGTAAACCGTTCGCTGTAGGTCAGCCAACTAGGCCAACTCAGCTTTTCATCATATCGCAGTCGATAAATGAGTAGAAGGTTGCAATGAGACGGACGCTATTACAAGTCAGTGGTAGCGCCATCTGGTGAACGCTTACGAGGTAAAGGCAGGCATGGTGTAATTTGCAGGTAAAACTGTGTGATACATGCCTGAGCGCCTTAGAGATTTCACGACTAGGCGCCATATAAATCCACGTTACCTTTACTTTTACCTTTACCACAGGCTGCGCTTACGCATAGCATCGCGTGGCAAAAAAAATATTGCTTCTGGACATAATCGCACCCAGAAAGAGTGGCCCAGGACAACGTAATTGAAGTATGTTGGGGCACTATGTCCAGGGGTATCCGTTTCGTGTGTAAGCAAGAAAGGATGAGGCCGTTAACCTGGACAGCGACTCGCACAGCCCGCAGCTATTTCAACTAACACAGTAAATTCTTGCGGTAAGCAGACCGTAACGACAGTGCACGATCAGGATAGCTCTACTGCGTGACATAAGCGGGTAGCATATATGCTGCCACGCCTTGAACAAAACTGACTAATGCGAAACATTAATGCCCTGTTCTATAGTACTATTTCGTCTCGTTTAAATTTAGCTCATCTACATTTTATTTTAGTTTCAGCAGGCGTGTTTTATTCCATTGTCATTTTATTCCTTTATTATTTTATTTTAACACATTTATAACGTACTTTTAACTTTCTCAACTTAAGGGTTTTATTCCATTTTCTGAAATCACTCATAGCTTCCTCATAAGTTGTAACTTATTGACTTACTGATTTATTTTATGACAAGTGTATACGAATTCGATATACTTAACGTGCAGTCAGAAACTCACGGGTAGCCAACTTACCCTGCCAGGTGGAATCAAACAGAAAATTTAACTAAAAATGAACTAAAAATAGACCGATGAGCAGTTCAGCGATTCGTGAGGACATTCCAGCCATAGCTGTACGTCAGAACGTTAGCTTATTGATAACTATAATCATTAAAAAAACACATAATAAAACAAACTACACTGTGTTCAGAAAAAAACATCCACTTTTGTTACTACTAGATAATTTACTCAAAACACAACCAAAATTGTTACCTAAAAACTTGACGTTTCGACCTCTATCAGAGGCCTTCATCAGAAGAAGCTGGTACTCAGTTCTTCCACTTTTGTTTTCTTGCATAACTCTTAGAAAAAAAAATAACTAATTTGAATTAAAATTCCAGGCAAAGTAGCTAATGAAATGCTGACTCTAACAGCATAAGAATTAATTTGTATTCTTAAATATTCTTTGCTAGCAGCCATGTAAACGGGGCGTCAGTAACAGTGTCGTTACAGCAATGAGATTTAGCATTGACGATAAACATCATTTCCTATTCGTATTCGGTATTCCGTTCTAACTATGGACATATCGTGTATCGTTTCTGAGATAAAGTGAGATATTCGTCGAAAGTCGCGTTTTTTCATACCTCTTTGTACATAACAAACCCCTGCGAAAAACTGTTGTGAATATTTTCACGCTGTTTTTTAACAACCGAGCAAGGTGGCTAGATACAAGGTGGTGCAAAAATGTTGCGGAAAAGTTCAACCGTCTGAGTACGGAACACCAACGTTGCAGACAGACGACAGAATTGTGATGCCAATTAGCCGTACGTAACGTAGTAACGTTCGGCTAAAAATTTGCGGCCAGGCTCGGGTCAGCTGAGGACGCGGCCTTCACACACTACGTTACCTTCTGTAGCTGTCGCGACCAGCCAACCGTACAACGTCCAGGTCACGAGTCGACTTGGCGCGCAAGAACAAAGGTCCCGAAAAGAATGCTAGAACGGTCCAGGTCACGTCTGGAGCCGTTCACTGTCGACCGTAACGTACGATAAACCAGTTTTTGCATGCGAGCGAAACGCCCTGTCTGCTCCGCGATGACCTTCTCGATTGCCGTTCCATTCGCAGGCACAATCAGCGCGGTTAAACGCCCGACGTAGATGTAGGACACCTGCGTGTGTTCCGTCCATACCGATTATAACGCTCGTGGTGACATCATGTCCGCCGAATACGTGATACTCGTGAGCGTTAACCTGCACGCCGCAAAGATTTTTCGTTGTCTCGGTAGGGCGCGGTTAGTCCACCCACCATTAGACCTGTGAAATATATGCACTCACTCAGTGACGCCAGTTAAGGACATACATTCAGCTGTCACGAAGTTCTGCCGACAGAACAATAGAAGTATATATATATACATACGTGGAAAACGCAGCGTCATACAGCTCAAGATCATACGCCACCTCGCTGACTGATCCAAGCTCACGTGAACTGCAGATTTCCGTAATATTTTCTTGATAGATAGCTGTCTCATTGGAGTCGTTCAGTGAAGTTTTATTTTCTTTAGGTAGATTAAATATAAAGCACTTGATTACGCTGCGTAAAGTGATTTTACAGACACTTACTGGTTGTTGTGATGCGCTCTTTTCTTAAGTGGTGTTTTAATGTCTTATTGCATAATTTTAGAGATGACGACATCTTCATAATCTGTTTTGGTCTCAGTGCAATGCAATTAATCATGTATCATTGTCATATGGAAAATATGTTAATATGTAGCGTGCTGCATGTATTGTTTTCCTGTTTCGTATATTTTGTCTGTTATCTATGTCTGTCCATCTGCCTTCTGGCGAATAAACGTAACCATTGTCATGTCCACGACTCTGGAACAGTAGTTCAATATTACTCTATAGGCATCTTTAGAGGGAATCCCCGAGAAAAAGATAAATTCCATTTTAAAAAACCGTAGCAGTTTGTCTCCAAGTCCTGTACTGTCCATTGTCCACACTGAAATGGTAGAGGTAAAAACTTACAGATGTTCTGCGTACATATATGGGTTTTTTCTCGATTGTTCCCCAGTTAGTTCAAAAATCCCCCACAGTCATGATGACTAGAATACTGTTTACTGTTGCGGATCAACGTGGAGATTTTTTAATAACGGCAATGAATCACAGTCATTGTTTACACATGAAGTTGAGTTGAGTGCTGACTGCTGACGTCGTTTGGTTTCATCGACCAGATTAGGCCCTAAGACTGTTTTAAAAGTTTTAGATGGTTTATTCAGAGTCTTGGTTTTCTTTTTCTTCATATTCATATTTCTTCAAACTCCGCTGAGGAGTGACCTTGTATAAAATCCCCAAGAAAACATTCCGTATGACAAAAATAGCCGCACGACGCATAAATGCATGAATTCGTATATGTTGTCAAGCTTCAATGCTATAATACTGTTCTAATTTTTTTTCATTCGGACTAAAAATACATCGTCGGCTTCAAGTTAAAATAAATTAGCTGGTGATCGTTCATCGTTCACGGAACAGCGAACTAATTAGGCCAAGCAGCGTGTAATTTCATCCCCAATCGCACGGCACGTACCGGTCTCTCGATGACCTCATCAATCGCTGTCGCTGGCGAGAGTTCCTAATTATAACAGCATAAATCGATATGCTGTTATAATTAGGAACTCTCGCGCGATCGATACATTTTCGTGCGAGCTCTCCTTTGAATGGTTGAGGTGCATTACGTTTACGTTTAGACTGACGCTCATTGTTCACAGCTTTTGCGCATGGCATGCGTGCTAAAAAAACCATCATAATCAAACCAAAATGTTTTGCTGCGTTCTGCCAGCATGAAATAAAGTACGTGATGATGACGACGACGACGATGATGATGATGATGATTTACTAGGTTACCTTTGTGACGTTTCCATGTCTTATAACTCACTAGACATCCGGCCGTTCTTCACACGAACTCCCTATCTGCGCTGTCTATTGTCCACGCTGTTCTGTTCTCTTACTTCCAGCGCTTCCAGCGCAACATCTCTCCCAGGCGTGTTCGTTGCAGCCCTGCAATGCCTAGTACGGATCGAAATGACTTACGCCGACACGGGATTGAATTCACTACATTTCGGGAGCGATCCGGCGGAAACTCGAAGCCGTATCCAGATCAATCCGGAAATCAGGGTTCGAATCCCGAATCCCTTTTGGTTGCACTTGCAGGTGCACTTCGCGTTGGCGGAGCTGTGAACTCTTGAGTGCTGTCTAGTATTTACAATTTTCTCCTGCGACCAGGCCTCTAGTCGGCCAGGGGCAGCGAGGTGGGGGAGAAAATGTAATGGGAGGGAAAATGAGTTAAAGTGCAATTGGACGCAAGGGAACGCAGTTCCTGCAGCATTCCCACACGTGCTCAGGGTCCCACAACCACCTTTCTGTGAACCCAAAGCTGGCGGCAGTTCCCTCACCTCTGATGTCCCACTTTAACCGCTGTAAGTATGCTTGATAAGCTTTAGAGCGGGTGGTCGCCCACGGCTGCTGTTCAAGGACATAGTATAATTGGCTGTTGTGAAACGGTTCTCCGTTGTGTTTAATAACCGACTCACTTATTCAGGTAAAACGCATCTAGGCCTAGGTCAACGGCACGAAGCCGGCGACATGCTGTTCAATATAGGTATAGGTAGGCCTATGTGTTGTTATATGTCGTGCGCAAGATCAATGACATCGTCGATATTGCTATGGCAGCATGCACTGCACAATCGTTGTGTGTGCCAAAGCGGCGCAAGTCAATCGCGACAACTAAACTGCTGCGCGATTTATTTATGGGTAAGTAAGTAAGTAAGTAAGTAAGTAAGTAAGAGTATTTGTATCCGGCGGCTAATAGCAAGAGTCACTAGGTGTCGCAGTCTAGTCCTTGAAAAAGCAGCAGAACCGAGGCTGTACAACACACGCCCTGAGGCGCAAACACCCATATAGTATACTCGGGTATACTATTGAAACAAGAAGCTCAGCTGTTGCTGAAACAGCTCGCGTTACGATAAGATCAGTGATAGTGGTAGAGAGGCTAACCCTGAACTGTAAAATTTTATTTCACTAATATACATGTAGTTGTCAGTATACCTGCACCTGATGGGTGACCACTTATGTGGGTAAACCGTCCGCTGTAGGTCAGCTAACCAGGCCAACTCAGCCTTTCATCCTTTCGGTGTAGATAATTGAGTAGTAGGTTGCAATTAGATGTGCGCAACCTCAGTCGGGGGAGGCGCAATCTGGAGAACGCTTACGAGGTAAAGGTAGGCATTGGTGTAATTGCAGGTAAAACTGTGTGATCCATGCCGCCTGAACGCCTTGCTTGTACTACAAAAATGAGCGCTATACACTTACCTTTACCCTTTTATACTGAATTCCGTATCCAGTTATTGTGTCAGCTCACACGCTAAACTAATTCAAAGCAAACTTGACAAATAACGTCTAATCTTCGTGCAGACATTCAAGGAACTGGAAGTCGAAGTGAAGTGGCATTGTTGGAAGCTCAGCTGTCGCAAGAGGCCACACAGTGCTCCGTGTCGTTGAATTATTTTGCTGTCACTCAAGTCACTCAAAGTCATCGGAATTTAAACCCTTGGATAGTCGTAAGTTTCTATTAGTTTTTAACAGTAACTGTGTCTCTGTATTATACCGTTTTTGAGATATTCAATATCGAATAATAATAATAATAATAATAATAATAATAATAATAATCTGATTTGTATAGCGCCGTAAGGCCGTAGCTTCAGAGGCGCTGGCAGCAGGTCAGTCGTGAGTGTTAGTCAAAGGCCTTGTGGAAAAAGTACGTCTTAAGCTTAGACTTAAATCTAGAATAATGACGTCTCCTTGAAATCTGGCTTAGCGGTCATTCAAAGTAATTGAAAATAGTAACATTCTATAGATCGAATAGCAGTTCCTATTCGTCTTCAACCGTACAGGACTACCCTTACAAACAATACGAACGATAAGTGTAAAATAAATTATGATGATACTTTTCATTAAAAAAACTATCCAAGTGCTTTACACAGGCATCGAAGTGTTACGTTAACGCAAACGTGGTGTGACGTGAAGAACAATGACAAGCAGACGTTTTAACTGAATCTGTATTCAATGCTGTCATACGATTTTTTTGTCGAATCAGTTTAATCACAAGTCACAAGAATGACAAAATTTACTTGACACTGTTTACAGAGTCAGTTGATAGGGAGCGAGAAAAAAGATCTACAGAAACATAATAATACAGTTTTATCGACACTCTCTCGCCTTACATACAACGCTTTTATTGTTGTTGTTTGTACTTTCGGTGTGCTCACACCATAGCTATCAGACAATGCAATCAAAGGACGGTCATGCCTAAAAACCGGCCCGGCCCGGCCGGGGCATATAAACTTTGTCATATGTGGTTAAAAAGACTCTAAACTAAAATTGCAGCACTTGCTATGATAAATCAACGTAGGCAAACGTATGTGAGTCATCTGGATTTTGATTCATTCACGGTTTTTATGTGTCTATTTCGATCAAAAAAAAATCTAAAGGGAAGTCTTCAGCCTAAATTAAAAGGAGCCAGTGTTTGGCCGTTTAATGCACGCAGTAAAGTGCCTACAGGCTGAATCTCTTATATATGATCATTGTACCGGTACTGTAAAGAAAAAAATAGATCAATGTCAACTGCAGTGATATCTAGGGCAATTTTTACGTGCCCCTACCGGGCCGGTTTTTAGGCTTGACCTCAAAGGACTCGTATATGGAACTCAATTGCCGCGTCTTTGGAACTGTAACTGTTTTCTCTCTGTGTACTTTTTAGTGTGCTATATTGTGTAGTTTTAGTGTGTTTTTATTGATTGATTTATTAGACATCTTTATTCACCACGAATGGTAGTAATTTAAAACAAAACGAATAAGCAAAAAAGCAAGTGCGATAATTATGTAAAGTGCAATATAACAAAGTTAACACTAACTGAACGTACAGGACGAGATTACTAAATTGAAGCTCAAATTTCTGGACAGGCTTGGCCCATAATGTGCTGGGTAAAGCAAAACCGAAGTATTCCTGACAACAACTGACAGTTTCGATGTTACTAGTCCTAAATAATTTCATGAAAAATCTGTTTATTACGAAATTGACTGATTGATTGTGCTATGCTGCCTTATGGCGTAATAATAAACATATAATACACTGATCAATTCCCTGCAGTTTCATTATGTGCATGTGATGTCAGAAGTTAGGGAGAGAAAGCGAATTTTTGCTTACCTTGGAATATGGAGTCAGCACGTTGACGGAAATCGAGAAAAAAACTGCTGACGACGACAACTTCGTGCTTCGCGCGTGGACCGTCACAGGGCGCGTTACGGTGAGATACTGCCGGAAAAACAGCGTGCAGGCGCAATGTTGGTCTAATAATACGACTTCCGAGGGGGCGCTTTTAAGTGATCGAGCGACGCCCGATGACGTCACGTTGCCAGCACACAGCGCCACAGCCCGTCGTGGTCCAACGCAGCCAAGCGTGACCCCCACCGATTATTTAGACCTACGTCACGCTAAATACAAGCAATTCCTGCCTACACACCGACAGTGCGGTTGGCGGTTAGATTGGCCTACAACGGCTTGATGACGACATAATGCATTGCTATCATTCCTGACCGTATTGCGTACTTATATTATGCTCAGTTGTTAAATTCACTTCAGCTTTCGTGCGTATGAAAATACTAAACAACGCTTTCCACCAATTGAAAAAATAGAAATTATTACAAGAACTAATCAGTAGATTAGATAGCCGAACGTTACGCCCCGTCAACGTACTGAGCCTTTTAGTCTTTAGTGATAATATAACGAACGGTATTAGAGACATTAGATATATTAAACGTTGCCCTTGAAAATCGGGTTAAGGGTCATTTAAGGTCATTAAAATGACGCCATTCAATAGACCATATACGATTTTCTATTAGTCTGTTATTGTAACTATAGCTATATCGTGTAGGCCTAACATTTTTTAGTTATTTTAGTTCTAAATGTCGTGACCTTGATTAGGGATCCAGATTATGGGTCATTGAAGGTAATTGGAAATGGCACCATTCGATAGATCGCATACGAGTTCCTATTCGACTTCCATTGTAACTATGGCCGTTTCTCTTGTACCGTTTACGAAATAACTACACTGTATCTCAAAAAAACATGTGTCTACATCTTCGACGATAAGTTGAACTAGAATTGTCCGTTTACAACAATTTTTGGCACACATATTACCAAGAGTATAGTCCATGGACAGATTTTTTATTTTGCCACCATATCTATTTCGTGCACTTACTTTACCTTGGGAAATCGTTGAAACCTAAATAAAATATTAGTAAAAATTAAACAAAATACCGAAACCTTCACAGGAATATGGGACTCTGATTAAAAATCTCTATCTGTCAAAGCTGTATGGTGCACAAAGGCTGTTGGGTGAATTTCGCGACTAGGGTTGGAGGCTTGAAACCATCGATAGTCTGCTAAAGAGAATCCGCAAGAGGGTACAATTGTCCGACAACCACGCAGCGGTAGACTGTGTTCAGTGCGTAGCGGAAGACCTCGTGCTCAGTCAGGAGGACAAACCAAAAAGGCACCGATCAGCTCGCGAGATTTAGCATGAAACTGCCATTCTCCGTTAAAGTGTGCATAGGATTATTCACTGTGATCTCAGCTCAAATGCTTCAAACGACGTCATACTCAGCTGTTGTCTGCAGTCAGTCACATCTCCCATCTCACGCGCTGATAAACTACCTTATCATCTGCAATAAATCTTGTTATTGTTCTGTTTTAAACCATAAGTTAAGTAATAAGTAAGTAAAATAATATGGTGACAGTTTTGCACTTAATATCCTAGTATTGCAGCATTGAGAAAAATCAGCAGTTTAAGGCTAAATTCATGGTATTTAGGCCTCGACAGTTTCTCAAAATAAAGTATAGCTGCACTAAATAGGTGAGGTGGAAAACTAAAAATATCTGTCGATGGCCTATACTTTTGGTAATAAGTGTGCCAAAAATCTTTGTAAACGGTCAGTTTTAGTTCAACTTATCATCGAAAACGTGGTCACGTGTTTTTTGAGACACAGTGTATTATAGGCTATACACTGTCTCAAAAAACAGACCTCTACGATTAATATGACATAACTTCACTAATTCACAACAGTCACTAATTATTTTGGCAGAGACAGACCTTATTTAATTCTGAATTAACTCTGTTACAAAGTTTTAAATTGGCTTAGAACCAGCTGCGTGGTTTCCATAGCAACAGTAGGGACTTGGCGGTCTGTGACTCTGTGTCTCAAAAAACCGGACCCTACGATATTTTGACACAACTCAATCAAAAGTTCTTTAATTTAAATAAAATTTCAGAGATAACATGTGTTCAATATTCGTAATTAAATTACAATGTCAGAAGATAGCTGCGTTTGCAGCAAAGTACCAGCTGAAGCGAGTTACAGTAGCAATCACTGTGCGTCATTCCAGTTTTGCTGCCTTATGAACAGAAACGTTAATTATTTTACACAAACAGTGGGTTTTTATCGGAATAATAAAATGTTTTGTGGTATTAAAAGTTACAGCACGTGTTCGAATGCTGTCTTTCGGCATTGACACAGCCCCACAATCGTTTTGCCACTCGTTTATTGCCCTGCCGAAGATACGTTGTTCGAAGTCAGCTAAGAAATCCTCTATTCAGCTCGCTACTGTTGTTATGAAAACCACACCGCTGGTTCTAAGCCAATTTGAAAAGTTTTTAGTATATGCATTGAGTATAGTGTATAAGGTCTCTCTCTACCAAAAAATAATTAGTAAATGTTGTAAATTGATGAAGTTGTCATATTAATCGTAGCGGTCCGGTTTTTTGAGACACACTGTATAATAGCCTATATTGAAATCAAGTTGACAAACGCAACTCGTTACAATGACACACACACCAAACAAGCTGCCAAGCAGGACAGCACTACACTGTATAACAGAACACAAAGCTTTGGCACGCAGTGACGCAGGCCTTCAATACAACATGTAATTTTTAGCACGGAGCGTTAGGCAGCTACTAAGCGCCAGGTGTCCACAATGCCGTAACTTAATTAATACAAACCGAAACA
>Ga0209149_1000260_pt1 | contig 20967 bp, 2 predicted proteins | sample WorMetTyACAVOLI2_FD_187423 | JGI IMG/M metagenome (GOLD analysis project Ga0209149, IMG submission 187423) | Marine gutless worms symbiont microbial communities from Max Planck institute for Marine Microbiology, Germany - Olavius algarvensis... ... | reverse complement strand
TATGTGTAACATTCTGTAATGATTCTGTACATGACAGTGGACAGGAAATCTTGTTGTCTGGTTCGTTGTTTCCGCTGGCCAGAAATGTTTGCATAATTAATGAAATGCCAGTAAGAGCACTTGCTGCAGATATTGAGCTAATATCACACAGAGGTGAGTATTGCACGCCCAGGAAATGTATGAATGTTTGCCGCATGTCTCGACTACTGCATACCTATGCAGTCAACAGTCTAGAATGAGTATGTGGGGTTTGCTGTAACTAATGCACTTGACTGGTTTTTTGTCATCCACTTAGTACATTTTTAAGCGCCTCACTTTACGTTAGTAAAAGAGGCACTTATTGAGATACGCTGTGTCATGACGTCGTTGGTTGTCACGCGCGTGCACTGTGGCCAAACGGTGCATCCTAGGCCTATAGTTACTATGGAACACTAATAGGAAATCCTACCCCAGGAATGTAACGGTACAACTGTCGACCCCCTGGGGTGACCCCTAACCGGGGAATGGGCCACCCGTGAGGCGCTTTTTGTCAAATTACTTTGACCTCTTGTTTTGTCATCCATTTTCTCTGTCCATTTTCTGTGTCATCTATTGTAGTTTGAGGCCTAATATTTTTATACAGTAATTAGTGGTTGAGTCACAAGTACCAAGAGAAGTCGTTTGTTGTTTTGACTGGACAGCTGCAGTGGGTATGATCCATTGTCTCCGTGTGACGTCTCAAGCTGTGATAGAAAACGGACAGACCTGCTGGGTGGCCGTCAGTCAAATTCACAACTGTCTGTCACTCAGCCTGCTTTATCATCAGGTACCTGCCACTGTAGTGCATTATACAGGGTGGGCCAGATTAAACGGGGCCAGTTTACATTTTTGCTTGTAACAAGCGAACACATTTATAAAATTAAATGATTTTGGCAGGTATAAACTACATAGAGTAGCATGTGATATGATGCCAATTTTATCTGTATGAAAGCGTAACACGCTAGAGGGCGCCACGTCTATCATAACTTATGATACAGACTGACAAGCGTATTTGCAAAGAAAGTCGTGTTGTACTCCTGAGTGTATAAAATACAACACGCATTATTTTAGCAAAAAGCAGGTAGCTGTTCCGTGAAACAGATGACAGTACATTAGAGATGCTAATAAATAAATACTAGCAAAGGCAGACGATTTTTTACCATAGACGTTTTTTGTTAATAAAATCGACGTGAAAGTTATGAGTAAGTAAAACAGCTGAAATGTAACTACAGAGAAAATCATTAGCTTTTGTAGCGCCTTCTGGCGAAAAGTATTTAACTTTTATGCTTCTCAAAGTGCGTAAATGAACTGTTGTTTCACTGACTTAAATTATCAAAATTCTCTGAAACGTGCTTCACTACGACGAAACAAACTGCATTGGCCCACCCGGTAGATGTACTCATATGACAGATTACAGTAATTATAATGCCGTTGGTATCATTGTCCGTGCAATTTTGGTTGCTGGAATTTACAATTCATTGAACAAATGTTAACATTGTCAGGACCAAGGCAACAGTCCACCTTGCTTGAGCCAATAGTCTTCATATCGCTACACTTTGAGACTGTGCAGTGCAACATAGTATTTGAGTAAACTGCGATGCCATATTTCACAAAAACAATTTGTTGGAAACTTGTTGAAGACATTTTTACAGTGTTGAAAAGTGATGTTATTGTAGGACAAGCTACAAATGTAACTAACTGTAGACTATTTCCAACTTATCGTTGGTCGTCTCGTTCGTTGTTGTGTTTGGTGCTGCCTGACTGACTGGATGCTGCTGCTGCAGGCTGCACACGATGGATAAACATGTGTGAGCTGCGACATGCAACGAGAGTTGTGAGGCAGTCACAGACGCACCGACGGAAACCACCCAAGTCATCAGTCGTGCACTTGTTTCCTGCGTCATGTCTAGGTGTGTACTGTTGGTGTTCATCTGTGATGTTTCAGTTTCATCGTTCACAGGTACAGTCAACTAAAATAACACTGGTGCCAGTATGTAGAGTTTTGAATACTGTCATTGGAGGGAGTTTGAGAATTGCCTTAGATAGCACATTTGCAGATGACTGACACAGCAGCAGCGATCATTCTTGAAAGTCGTAGAGAGTTGGGGAAAGTTGGGAATTGATGAAGTTAGGAAATGTCACAGAGTTTGTCGGTGACATTCCAGTTTACGACTTGTTGTAACATTGTTTCCGGCCAGAAGTGCAATGAATTATTTTTGATTATTTGGATTGCATTTGTATTTTTTGTTGTTTTGTCTTTCCTCGCGTACACACCGAACTGGCCCGTCGCGCTTTTTCTGTTGCTGCTCCATCCACCTGGAACTCTCTACCTGCTGACATTCGACTGTGCGAAAACATTCTCACTTTCAAACGTCACTTGAAAACCCATCTATTCAAACTCTCTTAGTCCTCCTGTGCTGCATCAAGCGCCTCTGTATCTTCGGACCTAAAGGCGCTATACAAATCCGTTATTATTATTATTATTATTATTTGTCGGAGGTACTTACAATGGTATACTAATAGGGACTAACATATGCCAGACTCAAGGGTGTTATTTCAAATGACCTTAAGTGACCTCTAGTGACTTAGCGAAATATTCAGTGACATGAAGCAGCTTGCGGCCTGTCTGCCACAGCGGAGCTTTTTGTTTTAATAGTTAATGTGATCATCTGTTTGAAGTATGTTATGTTCATATTAATTTAACATCTAGAAAGGGTCCATTTATAACTCTGCTTAATGGGTCTGTTAACTGTGTTTGTGCACAGTGTCTGAACTCACAACAATGGCAAAGAGTTTAGTCATTGTAGCTTCAGTGCTTGGAGTCCTACTGCCATGCAGTTTGGGAAGTGGACATTCCGATCCGGATGATGTGTGCTCCAGTTCCGGTTTGTTCCGCTGTGGAGTTCCGATTACCGAAGGGCAATGGTGCATTTCGCAGGCGTGGGTCTGCGATGGTGAATCGGATTGCCCCGACGGATCTGACGAGCCGCCGTCGTGTCAGCCGGTATCGTGTGCACCGGACAAATTCCAGTGCCACGACCAGCTGCTGTGTATCCCGAGCGGCTGGCTGTGCGATGGTGAGGCCGACTGTGTTGATCAGTCCGATGAAAACGGCCAAGAATGTGCCGACGACGACTTCCATTGTCGTCCAGACGAATACCGTTGCGACGGCACCCGAACTTGCCTGCAGCTGGATCAGTTGTGCGACGGCATTTCCGACTGCCCCGATTCCATCGACGAAGGTCCCCACTGTAGAAGCATCGACTGTTCAGATGGGGTCTGTCCGTCAGGGTCAAAATGCCGAAAGACGTTTCACGGTCCTGTATGTCATTGTTCAGATGGACAATACTTCAACGTAACAATGGGAACGTGTGAGGACATTGACGAGTGTGCGCATGACGGTTACTGTGATCAGATTTGCAGTAATATGCCGAAAAGCTTCAAATGTGACTGTCATGCTGGGTACAAACTTGTCGACCACACACACTGTGCTTCTGTAATACAAACCAAACTGTTGATGTCATCATTGCACAGCATTAAATTAATGTCGTTGAGCGGTACTGTTGTACTTAACATTACCGCTGATGGTGACATAATAACGGCTGATTTTACTGACAGTGACAGTTCATTTTGCTTTGTCAATTCGTCCTCATGGGAACTGAACTGTATTGCAAATGGAAGCAATGTCGTTCAAAATATTCAAACGAAATTTTCTCTCTCCACTGTCGTGCAGATGGCATACGACTGGTGGTCTCTCAACTGGTACTTTACTGACGATCAACAGGAGAAGATATTTGTCTGCCGACGTGATGGCGCCGCATGCGTTAATCTACTATATATTGACCTAAAGGCACCACACTCTATTGCAGTTGACCCAATGAAGAATCGGCTGTTTTTTACCACTCATGGCGATTCACCCAGTATTCAATCGACTTCTCTGATTGGTTTGGACAAAAAGTCGCTGGTGAATTCCAAACAGATTGTCAGACCACTCGGCTTGACGGTGGACTGCGTAAATGGACATGTGTACTGGTCGGACAGTTACCTCGATCGAATTGAGCGCATTGACTACGATGGCAATAGTCGGATACTCGTTGCCAGACATCTTGCGGTGAAAAATCTAAACTCGCTGGCGGTGTATGACAATTACATGTACATTACATCTCAGCTGAACCACACGGTGGTGAGAATTAGTCGATTTCACCACGTGCTAGCGGACGACGCTGTTGTTTCGGTTCGGAATGTCTCGGCACCACTCTCCGTGAAGTCCTACCGCTGTGCGATGCAGCAAGCAGGTCAGTCCAGCCCATGTAAGCATTCAACTTGCAACCACGTGTGTGTGGCTCACCTGGCATCTAGTGGTACAAACGTGACGTGCCTGTGCATGTCTGGCTACAGACTAAACAGCAATGGTCAGTGCCAAACTGTGGTTGAAGATAAGTTTCTGCTTTACAGCAATGCCAAGCATGGACAGATAAAAGCCATCAGTCTGGAGCAGGGTTTAACTGTTACCAATATGTCTCAAATAACCCACGAAGCCATCGTACCAATAACAGGTCTTGGGCGACCTGTTGCCCTGGCCTACCATCGCAAAACACAGCACATATACTTCTCCGATGTGATGCGTCATACGATAAGTCGCCGCACAATATCGGGCACAGAAATTGAAACGGTCATCGGCGGAGTTCTTAACAGTGAAGGTATTGCAATTGACTGGTATGGCGATAACATATACTGGACCGATGAAGCACTGAAGACGATCTCCGTAGCCCGGCTTGACAACACGACGATCCGACGTACACTGTTTAACGCTGACATCACACATCCTCGAGCTGTTGTCCTTCACCCGTATCGTGGACTCATGTTTTGGACTGATTGGGTGGAGTATCCGTCAGGCCAGAGGTCCAAAATTGAACGAGCTACGATGGATGGCACTAACAGGTCAGTGTGGGTTGAAGAGCAACTGCACTGGCCAAACGGTCTCAGTGTTGATTATGCATCCAACCGCCTCTACTGGTGTGATGCTTACTATGATCGAATAGAAGGTGTGAGCTTGGCCAACAAACACGAAAGGATCGTCTTTGCAAACTTTGAAATGAGCGTACGTCACCCGTATGGACTTGTTCACTACTCTGTCGATGGGCAGCTGCAGTCTTTCTTCTGGACAGAGTTTACAGTTGGACAGGTAATGCGCTATGATGTGTTGAAGAACTTGTCGACAGTTGTGTATGCCGACAGCGTGCTGCTGTTTGATATCCTTCTGGTTGACAGCACCGCCTCTTCGCAGACGGGCAGCAACGCTTGCTCTGATAATAATGGAAACTGCGAACATCTGTGCCTGACGTCAGCACATGATCGTAAAAAGGTGTGCCGTTGTGCCGATGGTTTTGAGGTGAGTGTTAATGACAGCAGTCGGTGCACTCCTATCGAAGGCGGACACTTTGTTACTAACTTCAGTTTAAACGGTGGCTGTCCGCATTTTCTCTGTGACAATGGCAACTGCATTAACGAGCACTGGTTGTGTGACGGAGATGACGATTGTGGTGATATGAGTGATGAAAGTCAGGAAGGTGCTTGTAAGAACTTCACCTGCTCCGGAGACGGCATCTACACCTGCAGCAATAATCGTTGCATCTACTTGAGATGGCTGTGCGACGGTGAAGATGACTGTCGTACCGGAGAGGATGAGGATGAGAGTAACTGCCCAGATTTCACGTGCGGTCCGAGCGAAATGAAATGTCCGACCAGCAACCACTGCATATCAACTTCGTGGATCTGTGATGGTGATATGGACTGTGAGGATGGATTCGACGAGTCCGATTGTCCACACGTACAGTGCAAGCCGGATGAGTTTATGTGCCGAAATCATCACTGTATCAGCTACGAATACTACTGTGATGGAGATGTAGACTGTGACGATCATTCAGATGAGGATAACTGCAACTATAATAGTACATCGTGCACGGGGAAAGATGAGTTTCTATGCTTAGGTACAATGGACTGCATTGAACGTGCAAAGGTTTGCGATGGACATTATGACTGTGGAATGGGTGATGTTTCAGATGAGGTAGGCTGTCTGCCTCCTCAACTGTTGCCGCCTCCGAATCCGCTGTTGTGCAGAAATGGTTTGCCGTTGTCGAGAGGCGACTTTATGTGTAAGTCTAGCCGTGTGTGTGTTCCGAGGCGCGTCGTTTGTGACGGTTTTCCCGACTGTGACGACAACTCAGATGAAGTTGGTTGCAATGTGACGATAATTACCTGCGCACCTGTAAGCGAATTTCAGTGCCCAGGTGAGAACAAGTGCATCCCAAGGCACTGGGTCTGCGACAGTGATAAAGACTGCCGCGATGGCTCTGACGAATCAAACTGTTCTGCATCCGTAACGTGTGAGATGCCCAACCGACTTTGCAGAAACGATTCTATGACTTGTGTCAAAGCAGAGAATCTGTGTGATGGAATACCACACTGCTCAGATTGGTCTGATGAAGGAGGGCACTGTGAGGTTAACCTGTGTTCGATTCCAAACCTCTGTGAGTACAGATGCCAACCAGCTCCAGACGGATTTGTTTGTACCTGTAAACCAGGAGAAAAACTGAATCCGGACAACGTAACCTGCAGCAATGCTAGCCCATGCCTGAACTGGGGAATTTGTAGCCAGAACTGCTCTGAGGACTGGCACCAAGGCTACCACTGTTTCTGCCAGGATGGCTACGAGCTGGCATCAGACAAGTTTACATGCAAGCCGAGATCCGATGCCAAGACTTACATCCTGTTTTCAAATCGACACGAGATTCGGCAGTTGGATCTCCATCACGAGACGTACGTCTCTCTGGTGTCGGGCCTTCGCAACACGATTGCTCTTGACTTCTACTACAACCACTCAGACACTGATGGCAAGAACAGCATCATCTTTTGGTCAGATGTCGTGGAGGACAAGATCTACAAGGGTAGCCTTATAACAAATTCGGTGACCAATATTGACACTGTTGTTAGTCACAGCATCGCAACGGCTGAAGGATTGGCAGTTGACTGGATCACTGAACATCTGTACTGGGTCGAGAGCAATCTGGATCAGATCGAAGTGGCCGACTTCAGTGGTAACAACCGGCTCACGCTTGTGTCTGGATTCATGGACAGTCCACGTGCAATTGCTCTCGATCCCCGTGCAGGGCTGCTGTTTTGGACAGATTGGGACCGCCAGTATCCACGCATTGAGCGAAGTTCCATGAGTGGAGAGAACCGAACTGTTATTGTCAACGTTACCTCGGTGAGTGCCACCGGCATGCAGGGCTCTGGGTGGCCGAATGGAATTGTGGTTGACTACGAACTCCAGCGTCTCTACTGGATTGATGCCCGATCAGACTCAATTCATACATCAAAGTATGATGGCTCGGACCTGCGAGACGTGCTCAAAGGTCACGAATTTCTCTCCCATCCTTTTGCCATCAGTGTGTTCGGTAACAACATCTTCTGGTCGGACTGGCGAACCAACTCTCTGATACGTGCAAGCAAGTGGAACGGAACAAACGTTCAGCTAGTCGAACGCACCATAACCCAGCCGTTTGATTTGCATATTTTCCATCCGTACCGCCAGCCGACGTTCAGCAATCCATGTGCACCGACCAAGAGTAAATGTGCTGGCCATGCTGTTTGCCTTCTCACACTGAATCATCAAACATCATGCAGGTGCCCTCACATGACAGAACTGGTCAACGAAACGACATGTTCTCCTGTCCAGAAATTTCTTTTGCTGGCACGCAAGCAAGAGATACGTGGTGTTTACATCAATAATCCGTATTTCAGTGTAATTCCAATCATAACAACACCGAATGTATTCAGTCCGGTAGCAATCGATTTCATTTCAAATGAGAATGTTAGCCATGTTTACTGGACCGAGGCCACTGGGACACCATCAAGCAGCAAGCTGGGTCTCCATCGTGCTGACATCTTGAGTACCACTATTGATGTCATTGATTCAGGAACCCAAAATCCTCATGGCTTTGCAATTGATTGGATCAGTGAAAACCTGTATTTTAGTGGCTACTCACATCGTCATGCATTCATTGCCGTATCCAAACTGAATGGTGCATACAGACATCTCCTTAATATTCCTTCCGATAATCTGCAGAATCCCATTTCGTTAGCAGTTCACCCCACGAAAGGTCTCCTGTTTTGGTCTGATGCGGAACTTGGTAGCATCTTTGTTTCATATCTTGATGGCCAGCAGGTGCGTCAGATATACCACAATAATGGCAGCATATCTTCAAATCTCTCGGTTGATTATGTTAATAATGAGCTCTGGTGGAACGTGCTGCTGCAGAACAGAACCTGTCAGATCATGCACTGCATGCTAATTAACCGTGATGACAATCTCTGTGTTCCGACACAATTTCAGCTCGACGACACAGCTAACTCATTAACAGCACTTGCTGTTGATAACGGCACAGTGTATTTTGCAGTCGGCGAAGCTCACAATACCGTAGAGAAAATAAACAGAGATGGATCTCAACGGACAGTTCTCAGGAAGCAAACGTCAGATGTAAGAGCGATGAAAATATTTGTCTCAAATCGGTACTCACATGGCAATAAATGTTCCGTGAATAACGGAAACTGCTCACAGCTGTGTATTCCACTTCCGTCCAGTCGAGTCTGCTACTGTGCGACAGGATTTGAACTTGACCCACACGACCAAGTTACTTGCAGAGGTATCGACTCGTTCATCATGTATTCAAATGTGACGGAAATCGTTGGAATTTCGACGAACGAAAGTGACGCGGAAACACAGTCGCTGGCACCGATTTCACACATTGAGCTGGTTGTGGCTACCGACTTCCACGTCGTCGACGACAATATTTACTGGGTCGACAGTCATGCGCGGACAATTCAACGTATCCGACGAGAGCTGACGAATCGTGAAGTTCTGATTAATACCGGAATTCTGTCAGTAGAGGGCGTTGCTGTAGACTGGATTGCTGGCAACATGTATTGGACAGACAGCGGACAAAATTGCATCGAAGTTTTGCAGCTAAATGGTTCGCATCGTTACGTTGTCGTTCACAACGATGAGGAAAATCCAAAAGACATTGTCGTTGATCCGATTAATGGCTACATGTACTGGACAGTTGTTGGAAATGAACCGAAGATTAAACGTGCTCGGCTTGATGGATCTGACCAAGTAGTACTGGTGAACGTATCATCTCCAGGCAGCATTGCTTTGGACTATGAGAACAGTCAGCTGTACTGGTGCAATGAGACACATCAGAAATTGGATGCCATAGATCTGAAGACGTTAATCAGCAGAACAGTTGTCTCCAACATTACCACCTGTGCTGGAGTAAGTGTCCTCGGAGAGTTTCTCTACTGGATCGACAGTTCACAGCAGTACGGATCCATCATTCGTGCCAGTAAACTGACTGGGACCGGTCACACCATTATCCGCTCCAATCTCGGCCGTTTCATTAAGAACCTGCGAATATTCGATTCTGCTCGGCAGCCACATGCACCCAGCAATCCTTGCAGCAGAAATAACGGTGGGTGTGCCGAGTTGTGCCTGTTTAATGGAACAGCAGCTGTCTGCTATTGTTCACATGGACGAAGGGTTAACAACACACAGTGTGCAAACTTTGATATATTTCTGGCTTTCTCAAAAGTGACTGGTATTGAAACGGTTCATCTGACCCAGGCAGCAAATGGTCTGCCAAACTTAAACTCCCCAAGGCCACCGGTCGAAAATGCTACTCACCTGCGTAACGTGATCGGACTTGCATTTGACTTTTCATTGTCACGCTACTTCTTCAGTGATATACAGCGTGGTGACATCCAGTCTGTGTCATTTGATGGCACTGGCTTTGAAGTCATTGTTAGTAGCGTGGGGTCAGCTGAAGGTTTGGCATATGACGAGACTTTCCAGGAGCTATACTGGACTAGCTATACAAACTCCTCCATTAGTCGTGTCACCATTCGTCTTCCCCAGTCAGCAAGAGTTGTCGAAAAGATGGTCCAGTTAACTGCGGAGGACCACCCCAGAGCTATAGTGATTGACAGTTGTCAGTCTTGGATGTACTGGACAAACTGGAATGACGATCGTGCCAGTATCATGCGCTCACGCCTCTCGGGCGCCGAGGTGCAGAAGATTATAAAAGATAACATTGAGACACCAAACGGCCTGACAATTGATCATAGAGCGCAGAAACTGTACTGGTCTGACGCACGTCTTGACAAGATAGAACGCTGCAATTTTGATGGTACTGGACGTAAAGTTGTCGTGCATGGCTATCCGCAGCATGTGTTCGGTTTGACTGTTTTTGGCGATCACCTTTACTGGACTGACTGGCTGCTTCGTGCTGTTCTGAGTGCCAACAAATATACCGGGTCCGACATCACCTACCTGCGGAAAAACATTGTGCGCCAGCCGATGGGTATTATTGCCGTTTCAAAGGATGCCAGTGAATGCAGAAAGGATGCATGCTCAGCTGTGAGTAGTCGTTGCCACCACGGATGTAAGGTTAATGCGTCTGGAGTAGCTTACTGTGTGTGTAATGCAGGCTTTGAACTGAACGATGATAGAACTACCTGTCGCCCAGTTAACGTAACGTGTTCTTTCGGTCAGTTTGCCTGCTCCAGTGGCCGTTGTATCAGTATTGAGAAAACCTGCAATGGCAGACCAGATTGCCCAGGCAACGATGACGAGGATGCAAGGTACTGCGAGACTCGACTTTGTCCGACCGGATATTTGCACTGCAGCAACAGCAGTCTGTGTATTGAGATGTCAAAGAAGTGTGATAAGATCCCTGACTGCAGAGATGGGGCAGATGAGGTAGACTGTCCTTGCAATCCACACTTAGAATTTCAGTGTGCGACTGATGAACGGACGTGCATTAAGGCAGTGTATCGCTGTGATCAGGAAAAAGACTGTCCTGATGCGTCAGACGAAATTGGATGCCCACAAATGAGCTGTCGCAACTTGCTCGGTGACTCGACTTTTGGCAGTCGACAGGTGATACACTGTAACCACACCACAGCCTGTATCTTTCCATCGTGGTTTTGTGATGGACAGAATGATTGCTGGGATAATGAAGATGAGGAGAACTGTTCTTCAGTGGCGACTCCGGTCTGCGATGTTGGCTGGCGACCTTGCGAAATTGGTGGCTGTGTTGTCAACAGCTGGTGGTGTGACGGTGATCAGGACTGTTACGACGGCTCCGATGAATCTAACTGCACTGTGAGCTGCTCCGGCAGTGAGATTCTTTGTGACGGAAACCGGTGTATTGCCGCTGACTGGCGCTGCGATGGACATTTGGATTGTGTTGACGGCTCCGACGAACACAACTGTGCTGGATCATGTTCACCGGATGACTTCCGCTGCACTAGTTCAACCGACTGCATCCCGAAGTTGTGGCAGTGTGACGGAGAAACTGACTGTCCTGGAGGTGAAGATGAGCATCCGCAGTCTGGCTGTAAGCCGCGTCCTTGTAATGCAGACGAGTTTCAGTGCCACAACTGGCAGTGTATAATAGCCTCATTCTTCTGTGACGGAGATGATGACTGCGGAGATGGATCAGACGAGCCGCAGTGGTGTGAACCTTCCTCGTGCAACAATTTCACCAAGTTCTCCTGCTTGCACACAAGCCAGTGCATCGACATCAATAAACAATGCAATGGAAAGCCGGATTGCTTAGATAAGTCGGATGAGGATGAGGCAGTGTGTGGATTAGCAAAATGCAGTCCACAACAGTATATGTGCCCAAGTGGAAAGTGTGTTGATCCGATGTCGTTCTGTGCCGGGAAAGAAACGTGCAGCACTCGTGAAAAGGATGACATTGTGCGTCGCAGCTGTGGCATTAACGAGTGTCTTGGACATCCATGCAGCACGGACCAAATCTGCATCGATAAGCCTATCGGGTTTGAGTGCCAGTGTAGACGTGGATACCAGCTGGGCCGTGATGGTCACACGTGTGTCGACATTAATGAATGCAACAAGCATATCTGCAGTCAGTTGTGTTATAACACAATTGGCAGTTACCGTTGTGAATGTGCCCCGGACTACAGACTGTCTGCAGACAAGCTGACCTGCAAGGCAGCCGTCGCTGGCCAGCCCAAACCTGTCCTGTTGATATCAAACCGTTACTACCTCCGCAATGTCAGTCTCGATGGCTCAGTCATTGGACTCCTGGCATCTGATCTTCAGAACGCCATTGCCCTCGACTTTGATTGGCAGGAACAGTACGTATACTGGTCAGATGTGATGAGTACGGGCAGTAATATTAGTCGAATGTTTGTCAATGGGACAGGACGTGAAGTCCTGCACAGCTCGACACTGCGGAACCCCGATGGTCTGGCAGTTGACTGGATCGGACGCAATCTGTATTGGTGTGACAAAACAACGGACACAATCGAGGTGTCTCGACTTAATGGTCTGTACCGACGTGTCCTAGTTGACACCGGTCTTCAAGAACCACGAGCCATCGCAGTCCATCCATTCTCTGGCTACCTGTTCTATACTGACTGGGGAGATGATGCCCACATCGGACGTGTTGGCATGGATGGTTCACAACGAACTCGGATTGTCAACAAAACCATACTTGGCTGGCCAAATGCTCTAACCATTGACTACGTAACTGATGAGATAATTTGGGCCGACGCAAAGCTCGACTACATTGCGATTTGTGATCTGGATGGCTCTAATGTCCGGTATCTGCTTCGTGGAAGCCATCTTCCTCACATATTTGGTATCACAACTTTTGAGGATTATGTCTTCTGGACCGACTGGGAGTACAAAAGTATTGAGAAAGCCAGTCGGAGGACTGGTGGTGCAAGACGCAATGTTACCAATACCATTCATCAGCCAATGGGTATCCAAGTATTTCATCCTCTAAGGCAGCCTATGCACATGAAGAAAGATCACCGCAATCCATGTGCCCATCATGGAGGTTGTGGTAATGGAACACTGTGTCTGATAAAACCAGGTGGCAGAGGTCGTGTTTGTGCGTGTCCAGAGAGGCATTACCTTTCTGTTGATAAGACAACATGCATTGCCAACTGCACAAGCTCAGAGTTTGCCTGTGCAACGACGTACAAATGTATTCCATTCTGGTGGAAATGTGATGGAGTGGATGACTGTGGTGACGGATCGGATGAACCACCTGACTGTCGTTCTTACGTCTGTCGACAGCCCCAGTTGTTCCAGTGTTCTGTGCCAAATCCAACATCCTTCGACTGCATTTCTCCACTCCAGATTTGTGACGGAACTGCACAGTGTAATGATTCGTCGGATGAGCAGAACTGTGAGGCACACACGTGTCTTGAATCACAGTTCAAGTGTCGAGGATCTAAGCCAAGATGTATTCCGGCAACGTTGGTTTGCAATGGAGGTGCGGACTGCTCAGATGGTGCCGACGAAAAGAGCTGCCCAGTCCATGTGTGCTCGTGGAACCAATTCGAGTGTGACAACAAGCACTGTATTCCGTACGTTTGGCGGTGTGATGGCGACGATGACTGTGGAGATTGGTCAGATGAGAAAGGTCCGACCACTAACTGCTCGACAACCCCGTGCCCTGACGGCTACTTGAGATGTGTCAAGTCTGGCCGTTGTGTTCCAGCATCGTGGAGATGTGATGGCGATCTGGACTGTGGCGAAGATGACCGAAGTGACGAGCCGGATGATTGTCAGAGCACCACATGCGAGCCGACATACTTCAAGTGTAACAACAGTCGGTGTATTCCAGGCAGATGGCGCTGTGACTACGATGACGATTGTAACGATGGATCAGATGAACTGAACTGCGTCCGTCGGAACTGCTCGGAGAGCGAATTCCGTTGCCACAACGATGGGCGATGCCTGAGGAAGATTGTTGTCTGTGATGGTTTTGCTCAGTGTTCTGACCACTCCGATGAAGATCCAAAATTGTGTAACAGTTCAGCGTTTTCTTGTCCAAACCCTTCCCACTTCCGTTGTGCAGGCTCTTCTTCCTGTTTTCCAAGTGACTGGAAGTGTGATGGCGAGCGTGATTGTGTTGATGCCTCAGACGAAGCAAATTGCCAACAGTTTGCACACCAATGTAGCCCACATGAACTACGATGTGGCGATGGAGTTTGCATTCCACGGTCCTGGTGGTGTGATGGGGTTGCAGACTGTCTGGATAAATCTGACGAATTGCTCGACGTCTGTAACAGAAATTGGACATGTGAACCTGGTTACATGCGCTGCAATGACAACCGATGCGTTTTACGTGATTTTCTGTGCGATGGAGTTACGCAGTGTCTCGATGGTTCTGATGAAGAGAGCTGCGATGCCACAGTATGCCGCAAAACAGAGTGGCAGTGTAACTCTGGAGAGTGTGTATCACGGGATCGACTGTGTGATGACGTTTTTGACTGCATGGACGAGAGCGATGAAGGTGTGATATGTCAGACAAACGTCACCTGCGTGAACAACAAAGACTGCAGCCCGCCTTACATCTGCCGTCGGATTCCAGTCCGGACTATTTCACAGCTGCTTCAACATTTTGTGCGGCATCTTGCAAATTTTAAGGTACAGCCGCATCTTGCACGATGCTCATGTCCGGAAGGACAGCGAATGACTTTGTCTGGTCATTGTGAGAAGCATGACCCATGTGGCATATTCGGACAGTGCCCCCAACGATGTCACACAAATAAAAATATTTGTGCATGTGACGGCAACTACGTTGCTGTCCCACGCAACGGCAGCATTACTTGTGTCGCAAAGGGCCATCGGCCGTATGTGGTACTTCTTTCCGACTTTGAGATATACTCAGTCTCTCCTAATAACGCATCTTCATTTGTCCGTCGGTTTCCACCAGAGAGAGGTTCTCGGATACTGAACCACGAACTGAAAATGACATCTGCTGACTATGTGATTACGGATGAAAGCGCGACACTGTTTATTGCCAGCCAGTCGGAAGGTGCAATCTACCGCTATGATCTTCCACTTAAGTTTGGGTATCCATTAATGGCAAAAAGCCGATCACGAGCTCCACGGGCTGCAGACGATGTCGGGATGATGCGTATTACTCTTCCTCGGCAGTCACACATTGGAGGAATTGCAGTGGACTGGGTCGCTGAGAAGATCTACTGGACCGAATATGGGCCAACCAGCAGCCGCATTGCTGTGTCCGGTTTGAATGGAATGTGGCAGAAAACTCTGATTAATAATACTCTGCATCGTCCGGCTGCAATAGCCGTCGACCCGGAGTCAATGCAGATATTCTGGACGACGCTTGGCATCCTACATGCCCGGATTGAGTCAGCTGCATTGAATGGCAGTGGCCGACAGGTGCTTGTCCAGTCAAAGATCATCTGGCCAACCGACTTGTGTATTGACTATCCCAACCGTCGCCTCTACTGGACTGACGAAAAGAAGCGAACTGTAGAGTCTATACGGCTCGATGGTAGCAATCGCAGAGTTGTCTGGACATTTTTACTGAATTCAACTCACACTTATCAACCGTACAAGCTTGACATATTCGAAGACAGCCTCTATGTTCTGATACGTGACCCGCTGAATGTCCTCATCCTTGATAAGTTTGGACGTGTCCAGACTGCCCGTGAATTGCTTCCTGCACAGAGTCCCATTCCTCTCGGCGGGCTTCTAGTCGTGCAGCAATCGAAGAAAAACGTGAACCTCCGTCGTTTTGAAAGGATGAATCCTTGCCGTGACTTCTCCTGTGAGGAACAAGGAAGAATATGTTTTAATACTCAGAATGGTGCTCACTGTATGCTTCCGGATGTTGGTCCTGCTTCCCGAATTGAACTGTCGAGAATTACCTGCTACAACTATTGTCTGAATAGTGGAATTTGTACTGTGAACGAAATGAACGAGCCAAAATGCCAGTGTACAAATCAGTTTACTGGACGAAGGTGTGAGGATGACATATGTCATGGCTCTTGTGTTATGGAACACACTGAGTCGTGTCGAGCGGCTGGCAAAGGTGGATCACCATGTGTCTGCAAACCAGAATTTGAAGGACTGCGCTGTGACCATCACAGATGCGACGATTATTGCATGAATGGTGGAACGTGCGTATTCGACAGCATGGTGAAGCAACCGCGGTGTCGATGTCCGAAAGAGTTCAAAGGTCCACAGTGTAAGTCTCAGCGTCAGAGTGCATGTGACGGCATAGTCTGCCACAATGGCGGGTCGTGTCGGGCAACTGATGAAGCCTACCTCGAATATACTTGTGACTGTGATGCCAAATATGGTGGCAAGCACTGTGACCTTTGCAAAATTCTGCCTTGCTCCGAGCCGAACTGTGCCATGCACACATGTAACTCATGCAAGTCATTACCATGTCAGTCCAAACTAGCCGACCTGGCTTACTGCATTGTACAACCAAATGCCAGTTTTACATGTAATTGCTCAAATGGCTACCATCCTGTAGATTCTTGTGACTACGGATGTCCTCTTTGTGTTAGTAGGTGCTATGGCTATTGCCATAATGGTGGGTCTTGCAACCACCAGCAAGGCACTGGCAATCCAGTCTGCTCATGTAATGTACCATACTATGGCCAGAATTGCCAGGACGTTTGCGATTTATGTAATGTCAATGGCACAAAAAGCTGTAATGGCTCGACTTGTGACTGCAAGGACGGATGGGAAGGAAGGTTCTGCGAAACCATCACCTGTGGTTGTCAGAATGAAGGAACCTGCAAATCGCAGGTTGAAAACCTGGGCTGCAAATGTCCACTTGGCTATAGCGGACATATCTGTGAGACACGTGCCGGATGTCCTATAGTCGATTGTCTGAATGGTGGCACCTGTGTGGAGGATGATCACACAATCCGATGCTCGTGTCCAGATGGATTTTCTGGAGATATGTGCAACATGGTGGATGTTTCACCCGGGTCTTCCCGAGCCACGTTGGTGGTCGTTCTGACATTGTTATTCACCGTACTCTTGGTGGTGTTCGTAGTTCTGGCTGTGCTGGTCTACCGGCGTCGCAGTACATCCGGTCTCTTTAAACACCAACGAATGGAATCGGACACAGACGGTGCCAATGTGGAAATCTCGAACCCGGTCTATATGAGAGATTACGAGGATGTGGACGAAGATGAAGTTGTTGATGAACATCTCTTTGAAAGTGACAAGCCGACAAACTTTGCCAACCCGGTGTATGACTCCATGTTCTGCGAGACAGAGGCTGATGCCTTCACGGCCGAGGGAGGCACTGACATTGCGGAAGAAAGCCGACTCCTTTCTTCATCTTCCAACAATAAGAAACGGAAAAAGAACAAGTCCAGTCCTCGGCACTCGACGCTTCCTTCATGAAGATGACTGGAGAAAGTTACCCAAACATCTTACTCGCTATGTAAAATACTGCAACATGGTGACTTCCCTTATACAAACTTCTAGTAGTTGAGTGGGCTTGTCAGTTTTACTAGTGACTGGCTACTGTAGAGACGTTTTGCTGGAAGTTCTGACTGATTATATTGTAGTCACACTGTTAAAAAATTGACTGCATTCTTGTAGAATACTGCACCACTTTCATTAATCTTTAAAAGCACGAAAATGCAGTGCTCGTCAGGTTCTTATGTATGTATGTAAAACGTGTGCGTGTGCATTTACTGTCGAGGACTTAACCTTCGTTATTTGTTGTAACATGTGGTGATTTTTTAAACCTTTGCGAGTATGTCTCGCCTTCACTGCTAGTCTAAAACGTTTGCTGTGTCAACCTGTAACAGAACAAGAGGTCAAAGTAATTTGACAAAAAGCGCCTCACGGGGGGCCCATTTAGGGGTCACCCCAGGGGGTCGAAATTTGTACCATTGAATTCCTGGGGTAGGGGTTCCATAGTAACTATAGGCCTAGGATGCACCGTTTGGCCACAGAGCACGCGCGTGACAACCAACGACGTCACGACACAGCCTATCTCAATAAGTGCATCTTTTACTAAAGTAAAGTGAGGCGCTTAAAAATGTGTGGCACCCACATTGCAAGGCCGGAAATGCAGTATGTGCTGTGTCTTCTACATGCCATGGCCCAGTGAGGTTATAGATATATGCTGCTCTGCATGACAAATACTGACTTTGTTTTCTGCTAGTATTCACATCGTGTCGGTGATAGTAACGGTTGCAAATATCTCCCTCTGAGACTGCTGCAATTCACTGACATTGCGTTGTATTTGTTGTGAAACACTGCATGTAGTTAATAGTAGATGTAGAAACATTTGCAAAATGACGCTAACCACTTCATCTGATAGATTCTGCTCATGCATTTGCGCTGCAGACACATTAACTTCTGTTGAATATGCTATTGACTGCAGTTATATTAGTTGATATGCTGCTATAGTTTCCAACAACTGTAGAATGGTTGAACAACATTATGATAATTCTAATATTTACTGTTAAACAATTTTTTTTCTGTGAAAACATTTATTTTAAAGGCACTAAATGCCTTTCGTTTGATCATATGCTGTTAAGAAGCTACTCAGCTTCTCATATGTCATTGTTATTTGGACCACCAGTAAAAAATCTTCCTCCAACAATCTTCAGAGGTCTCCTTTTGGACTGAATGCAGGGGAGGTTCTAGACTTTTTCAGTGGCATTTGCAAAATAAACATTCAGTCATTAGCATTCTTTATGTTTATCATTACAGCAATACTGTACGCACCCTTGTAATGATTTGTTGCCGTGTTACAGCATGTTAGAAGTTGTCAGGTTGACTATTATTTTTATTATTAATACTTATTCTCATCGTGTCAGGTTTTAAAATTTGGGGGCCTGACCGACACTTTGGGGCCTGTGCCCCATGGCTCACCCTAGAAAAAGACTGATTAAACGAAGATCAGAAATAGTGCTGCTTAAAATTTGACTTCGGAGAGTTTAATCAAACGTCTCGTCAGCAGTTACGTTTCTTTTATTGTGTTGTGTTGTGTGTGTATGTTCATGTTTTTATGACGTGTATTATATATTTTTCGTGTATATTTAACAACTGGGCCGTCGTCTGTGCCAAATAGTAACCTGTTAGCGTCCGTTAGTTTGCCTTCTTGCTCTAGATTGAAGGCTAGTATCTGTAACATAGTCAGAGTGTTGAATTAGTGTGGTGCTGTACTCGTTGATTTGCCAGTTAGTGATGTTATTATGCATGACGTTTGCGTTTTTGTAGTCAGTAATTGAGTTATGTGCTTTTGAGTTAAAACTGCTCAGCGCCGTCAGCGGATGCCAGTAATTTTTATGAACTTGCTGGAAACTGACATTTTCGTACGTATACTGATAGTTGTGTTTTGATTAATGTGTGGACTAATTTGCTTCGTCATCCGTAATGTGCCTTTGTTTATGTGTGTGCAAATTTTACTTAATTTTACTGGTCAAACGAGGAATATTGTCTCCGATTTTGTTTTCATTTTCGTTCAGATGCTCTGCATTGCTTATCACATTTGCAACAGTAGATTATGCTGTTAATACTTATTATGTATGCATGGATGCATTTGCATATGGATGAGTGTATTACATAAGCATATAACGTTTGTATAGCTTCAGTGATGTTACTGATGTGAGGTTTAAGAAGATGATGATAGTTTAAGTGTACATGCTTTGCCGGTTATCCGTGAATGATGCGGAAACATTATATGATGTTACAGTGTTGCAGTTGGCACCATCAAAAACCTGAGAAATCTGGAAAAGTAGAAATTACAACTGGTAGGGAGAAATCTGCTGCGGACAGCATGGGAAAATTTCTAAGTCAGAGAAAGAGGGGGAAGGATACTATTACTGGCATTGACCCACTGTAGAGACTGTGGTATTGAAAGGGTTGAGCATGATGTTTTTACCCTCCCTGTTTGGGGGAAACCAGATAATTGTAAAACTTTCCTTGGTCCAGAAATGGCGTGGTTTTATTTGAATATTGTTTATTCGTAGGCTCGTCTGTGTCGGCAGTTAATTGAAGGTCCGAGAGCGAACTTCATCGGTTTTCACAGTTCAGTTGTTGGAGGGTCCGAAAATAGCTGGGAACTCTGTGCAGAACACCACTGGGTAATATAACCTCTGCAGGGATAAACTGGTTGCTGCATAATACAGTGTGTAACCGTTGTTCATAGCTGTGACTGTCGCTGCAATTGCAATACCTAATTGCTGCTTGTTCACGTTTTCTGCTAATGCACGTATATAGTAGATGTACTGCGGTTTTGTAGGCCTCTTGGGGGTAAAGTTTAACGGCTTATTGTAGCGAAGGTTACAGAACTAGACTATATTTTGAGATGTTTACTGTACAGTGTATTTTACCCCATTACTATAGGCCTACACTTGTGCACTTACGAACGTGATGTATTGCTTATACTGGCCTATGGGCTGGGGCCCTTGGGCAACATTTGAATCTCTGCAAAATATTTTCCGCTGTCGCCCTTAAGAGCGGGCCATATATTGTTACCCGACTGTTTTAGCTCCAGCAGAAGTTATAGTATATAGGTAACTCATGTGTCTGTCTCTCTGTCTATGTGGATGTGTGTGGTCAAACTGTTTTCAAGTCGCTACTTCTACAATTTTTCTCTGATTTTTACAAAACTTGGCACACGTAGCAATTCGCAAAAAGTATGGCAAACAGATTTTCGAAATTTTGATTTTAAAATTCTTGGCAAACTTTTAAAATTTTAAATTTGGACAGTCTCTGGAACAGCAGCAGCGGATGGACTTATCTAGGCTGACAGGCCTCGCTAGTTTTTGTTTACGTTAATTTGAAGTTTGATATTTTACTGATGAAAATTGCTAGGCCGGCGAAACGTTGCAGTCGTGGTATACGTTATGTTAATCTATTACCGCTAGCCATACTGCATTGTATTTACGAGCGTATTTACTGGCCACAGATCGAGAATGTTTTTTCTATTTTGTTTTTAGATTTTCAGTTTTTTACAACTTTTAAATGTTCACGTTTTTGCCCAATAAAATTTGGTCATTGTCAACATTGCTATTAAGTGGCGCTTTTTTCTGCAAAACTGGATA
>Ga0209149_1000259_pt1 | contig 20972 bp, 11 predicted proteins | sample WorMetTyACAVOLI2_FD_187423 | JGI IMG/M metagenome (GOLD analysis project Ga0209149, IMG submission 187423) | Marine gutless worms symbiont microbial communities from Max Planck institute for Marine Microbiology, Germany - Olavius algarvensis... ... | reverse complement strand
ACTGGAGCAACCTCAGGGAGTGAGTCACTCGGCCATTCAAATTCAACATTCAGAAGCCTGGCATAGTGCTCCACCCAAGCCTTCATCTTGTCCTCGTCACTGAGCGAAAGCTCACCAGCATCATTCTGGACGCACTTTTCACCTACAACGTCCTGATTTGTACGGTCCATTTGTTTGGCTAGCCGGAAGACGCCATCACCGGTAGGGGAGATGTCGGCAAATACCCCCTCTCATCCTCAGTCTTGGCTAACCAGACAACGCCCGTGAAAATTGAAGACATTTTTCCAATGGAAAATCTCAATCAGTATGCAGTCCAGAAAATTTAATATTTTATTGTCTGTGATAATAATAATAATAATAAATATTTGAGGACATGTAAATACTTACTTACTTGCTTACCCACGATAATTACTCCTTGAGGCCTGTGAGTTACAGCGGTTTCGCTCAGTGATTCTGCTGAGCGAAGGACTAATCCAAAAAGTGAAATGCCCCATTGAATCCTTTGTGAATATTTGAGTCATAGTTGAATGCATGGCATGGCAGTAAGTAATGGAGGTGTATTATGGCATGCACATATAGGTACCTGAAGTTGAAGTTTTCAGAAATTCCGCAGGCAAAGCGTTGTGTTGATGAGCTACAGGATTTCCGTGAGGGCGTTACGGTGAAGCAGTTCACGAAAGATGACTCAGAGAGTATGTCACTTGTGATGTGTTGTTATATCATTTCCAGCCCCTCGTTGCTACCATCGAGCAGGTACTGTTTTTATGAGCGTCACACCGTGGGTATGTCTGCGAGTCTATGCAGCTGTGTGTAGACTCCTTACCTCCAGTTGGCCACATCTGAGATGCTTTTGAGGAATGGGAATATTAACAAAACAGTCTCTGTGCAAGTAGTTCTTACAGGTCAGTCGACTGGATTGGGCTTTGATCTTGCTTCCGAAGTTTTGGTCGCAGCACGTGGGCCACTTGGTGCTGAGTGAACTTGTAGAATTATGAGGCAATTATAGTGCCACATCGAATAATATGAAGTTAGTACACCGGTCGTTGATGGGTGGGTTGTTACATTTGGTACAGCGAGGAGAGGACTGGGCGGGGCCGCAGCCCGCCCAGGCCCCTCCTTGCTGTATCACCCATCAATGGATAGTGTACCAAATCACCATACTGCAGTATGGTGGTACGTTGTTATGCGGTTTTAATGTGCCCATTAAGGGTTAAATGACTTTGTAGTCAAGTGGCAGATATATCGTTGGTGCTGGTGCTGTGGTTGACTTGTGCCAATCTAGAGCCATATTACCATGCTGTCTAGTGATCATAGTCATACAGAGTTGCAAAGACTGGCAGTTGCATATTAATATACCAGTTAGTATGATTAAATTACTGGTTTGAGTGAGGACAGTGATGAGCTGTACGCTGGCGCCCGGCTATTGTTAAATTCCTGCTGAGTGACAGGTAACATTAGGTACGAATCTGATCAGAAATGATGCACATCACAAATGAGCACTGCTTAATCTAAATTTGACTTTTTGTTTTCATTTTTATTAGCGGCATTTTGGTTGATGCAGCTCGGTAGTGATAACGGTGTGTTTGTTTGTGTCATTGCAATTTAACTGCAGGTCATATTATGTCTAAACTGAGGAAGGACGACTGCGATCGACGAGGTTAGCTGCAGCTTTTTCTGTGCAAATAATGCGGCTGTTCAGAAAAATTTCACATCGCTGAAATTTGTGTTATTGGTAGATGTCTAAACAGTACAGCCACAAATGGACCAGAATGGTCCAGGACCAGTTTACGATTTGGACTGGCCGGTAATGAAGCGGTCCAGTGTCTTGCGGTGGTGACAGTAGGCTATGTTATGTTAATCGGCCAGTTACATGTGCAGATAGCATTTGCAGTGATATAAATTCCACAACTAGCTTTTGGTCACTTCCTGATTTGACTGAAATGGTAATTTTACACTATATTTTGTGCATCATCGCAAAACACTGCTCACAGAGTGGTGCCGGTCCAAAAAAGTTCTGGGACTGGTCTGATCCAGCCATGGACCAGCCCGGAAGAGAAATGAACTGAAGCGGTTGAAACTCTAGTTATTGGTAATTGTATGAACTAATTCTGTATTTATTTCAGTGTGTTGTGCATAAATTTATATGTGATAGTCATTCAGCCATTATGTACATAGTATATTTTTGAAGAATGTCACTAAGTAATGTTAAATATTTTGTGTAGAAAACGTAGTTCATAGTGTGTCTTGTCGATAAACTAAAATGTTGATAAACAAGTTGTACTCTAATTTTCAAGGTGAAGGTGGTATGGTGATAATGTTAACCCATGTATAGTATATATAATCTCACTAGATTTAATTGAACCTACTTTAGTTTAGCTCAAAATTCTATGCAAAATAGTTTAACACATAGTGTTGATTTCTTGTTTAAAATACAATGCTAAGCAAGTTAATATCTGTTGTAACGATGAATGTTAGGTAATGTAATGTTTAGCAGTAAAATATTGAAATATAATACAGTTGCATATGTTTACTTGAACTGTGTGCTGATGGTGATTGCCGAGTGCCTGGCATTGACTGGTCGTCACTATCACTGAGCATGAGGCAGTCCTTGCGACCTGTGAAGAACGTTGCGGCGCCGACGTCGTCACAGAGTGACAGCTGTACATTGCTGTCATCCGTCAGTTATGATAGAGCAGTGTAAACAACGGTCTATTTGTTTCAGGCCCGACACTCTATCGCCTGCTCTACGTTGGCAACTTGTCGGCTGACATCACCGAGTCTACGCTACGTGAACACTTCCCGGAAGCGCTGCAAGTGATTATGCCATGCAACGAGGAGACTTCAGAACGACTCGGGTAAATGCTGCATCTTCGGCCGTGCCGTTCCGGCCGCCACTTCGATACTGGTTCACCGTCATCTCAAGCTTTGTCTGTTAACAGCTGGACTGACAAACAGTCGTTGGACACACAAGCGATTGTGCTTCTAAGATAGCCGTGTTTTGAAGGACACGCAACGTTGCCGATGATGCAACGCTAGCCTGCTGGACGGTTACAGTCGACATCTATCTGTACTGCAAGCGAGGCATCTTTCATTTCTTGTTTGTCTTAAAATTTGGACAAGTTTTGGACGTCATTGCTTGCCACAGGCCGATGTGCATTCGTGAATTCCCCACAGCAGTCCACCAGAATAATTTACACAGCACTTCAGTGCCTCTCCTGTTACTATGTTTAGTTCATTTGTTTATTTATTTATTTATTCCACCTTGGTTATTAGATTTTATAATGTATTAACTGAAAATAGTTTAATATTGATTACAGTTTAATATTGATTATAGTTTGCAGATTTGTAACAGAATGACTGATGCTGAACGTATAATTTAGTCCACCATTATTTTGTTATTTTTTCACAATATATGATATATGGTATTTTATGTTATTTTAAAATTGTTGTCTAACATTGTTCTGCTTCATTGTGAGCACTGCACCAGTGACACTGTGTTGCAGCTATGCCTTTCTTGAATGTCTAAATGAAAAAACTGCCTACGAGTTGTCAGAAAAGTACAAGGATGCTGAGATCAATGGCGAAAAATTGTACGTCATTCAGGCGATCTCAGAGAAGAAGGATAAATTTGGTAAGCAGCACTGTGTAACATATATTGACGTGAGAGCTTGACACACATCTGTTTACGAGCTGTGTAAGTTAGGTCATTCTACATAGAAAGTGTTGGCATCATTTTGCCACGCAATGCTATACATAGTCCGGCCTCGGCCTTTGTGCAATGACCGTCTCACAGACTCACATGCATGTACGTTATTGTATTGAAACAAGTAAACATATTCTGAAACTTTTTTTCACTCTTTGTTTACCTGTCTAATGTCTCGTCGTCGTCGTTTCTGGCATGCAACTCTCGATTGCGTAGCGCCATACGTCGACATCATTCTCCACAGAGGGCGGTTCTGAAGAATGTCTGGACTTACATAAATCATTTTTGTCCACGTCTGTCTTTCATTAGCAGACTTACAATCTTAAATGTGATGTTAACAACAGGAACTGTAATGCAGTGAATTATTAAAGTTTTAAAACTTTTGGTGTGATTTCTGAGAACTGATGTGTAGACAGTAGCTGTGCATGGTGCATGCTGGTGTTATTTAGGGCTGCTGAGAGATTCTCTGCGTATGTTCTGGTCGGAGCAAGCTTACAGGCTGCAGAAGATCATCGACAAGCCGCATGGCAAAGCCAAGTGGGAAATATCAGAGACTGAGCAGGTAATTCGGTGACTGCAGTGTGTTGATATGTGACATAATTATCTTCTTTACTGTCACAGGCAAATAGAGGCGCCTGCTGACACTCGGTGGATATAGAGTTTGTGATTAAAGGCAGAGCTAACTTGATGAGTTTGAAGGCAACACTGGAAAGTCAATGAAGTTAAGGTTGTCAATGAAACCAGTTTTATGTGGGACCCAAACTATATTCCAGATCCCAGGAGTGAAAATGCCAGAAGTAATTCCCGAAACTGTATCGTGAATGCACAGCTGCTGCTATTTGCACGTATTTATTGGAGGGCCAACGCAGTGGCTGTTAAACGGGTACTCTTACTGTGAGTGCGATGAGTACGCCAAGGAGCTTTGTTGTAAGCTACACCTGGATGGTGTGGATACCTGGGATTGTGAGTGTGCAGCCAGTGAGAGTGACAGTAGTAACATAATCATCTACCTCCTGCAGTAGCAGTGGTAGACCGACAGTCCAACACACCTGTGGATGACGTGGGGGTTCTCAGTTAAGACTTGGTAGTGGGTAGAACTGACATGCAAAACCAACCAGCCACGTGTAACTTTAAGTTGTCACGTTCTAACTGGCAAGATCTTTATTTAATAGCTGCACAGAAGTAATAGCACTTGGTGTATCTGATGGCAACATCAGATCAATCAATCAATCAGGAATTTTTAAAGTGGCCTAAGTAAGGATTTACTGCAAGGTTTACTAACAGAAGTTAGTTACGATAGTTGTATGTTCGAATATGACACGGTGAACAGATGAGTCTTCAGACGCCTGCGAAACTTAGCATTCATAGCCCATTCTAAGCCCATTTTACACTGCTGAGTGAGATGAGACATGACCATTTCTTGACACATCTGGCAGTGTAGATGGGCTTAGGCATATTACTTTCCAGCAGTGATGGGCATCAACTACTTATAAAGTAGTTTAGCTGCAACTACTTTTTCAACTACAAAGTAGTAGTTAAACTAACTAGTTAGCTAATATGAACCCAAAGTAGTTAATCTACATAGGGCCAATTACCAACAAGTAGTTAACCACTTATCAATTACTGTGCCATATCACTTGTTTCAACTGCTAATTTCAAACATTATATCACATTGTCATTATTTATGTCAATGAAAATCTCTCTAGGCCTACATGGAAAAATAGAAAGCAAACACTGACAGTAGTCAAAATGAGACATCATCAAACATATCCGTGCCAAAACAGACTACTTTAGTATGTACCGCAAAAACAACTTTCTCGAACATGTCGTTGCTCTTACACCGACGAGGTACCAAAATTTGTCCAGCACAGCTTAACATCCGTTCTACAGTTACACCACATGGTAAGACATGCAGCATTGTATTTCAGAAATGCCTTTACCACGTTCGGATACTGCAACAGTAATGATGTGCTAGTTTCTATGCTATTCAAGTACATCTCAATTTCCTGGTCAATGGTGTGCCCACGTAGGCCTACAGCAGCTTTGGTGCTGGCACTGTTCTTCACAAATGCAAAGTTCAGTTCAGTAAATAAGTAAAATACAAGCTGGATGTGTACTTACATTTCAGCCACAGTAAAAGCCATACGCTGCTTTCAGACTGATGCAGCAACTACTGTAAAAGAGTTTAACTACTTGGTAGTTAACTACTTCATAAAGTAGTTTCTCTACTATTCAACTACCAACTACTTTTGGTAGTCGATCTGAAACAACACCACCTTATGCTCCTTGAAGCAGCAGATTTGGCTCAGAACCGCCCTCTGTGGAGGATGATGTTGACGTATGGCGCTATGCAATCGTAAGTTGCATGCCAGAAACGACGACGAACTACTTTTGAGTAGTTTAACTTTTCAAATTAACTACTTTACAGTAGTTTAACTACATAGTTAACTACTGCCCATCACTGCTTTCCAGCAGCCCACCATCGCAGCAAACTTCCTGCTGATATAGAACTTTTCACCACTTCTGATTTGCATGCTGCACAGTGGTCATTAGCCACTGCACAGCTGCTGAACTGGCGACGCATTTGTAACAACGTTCTGATCGTCTGGCGGCATTTGTTGGTTCGGCTGGCGGCAGTTGTTGGTCCAAATCCAACATCAGGCAATCAAAGCAAATGTGTATAGTTTTATCTGAGGCAAAAAGAATGGGAGATTGTTTCAGCAGTGTGGTTCTTGACATCACCAAGTTTTTAGCAGAATGTGCCTGATTTTCCTTTGCTGCATATGTCACAGTGTTAATCAGCTTGCATGATTAATTGGTTTCATCAGGCGACCATCCAGCCAAGATTTTGCATTTATCCAGATCATGCCTCACCTTACATATGGACACGGCTATGCACGCAAATGGTGGAAAGCTTAACATTAAATTTAGGTGTATTGTAGGTTTATTTATCATTCTTTAACTAGGGAGAAGAATGGGAAGATGGTGCTGATAAGTTACCATTATCTTTATAATAGTATTATTCCATGAACAGTGCTTGCAGATGCAGCATTGCAGTAGTTTAGTCTATGGGATTGTGTGGTGCTAGAAACTGCAAGTTCTAACACGACGGTTGGACCGAGACAAGAGAAGACGCGAGGTCCTCCATCTTCCGTGCCCGGAGTATGTCCCAACGAAGGAGGACATTGAAGAGAAAGAGAAGGACGACAAAAGCTCTGCTAAGAAAGATGATCGCGGCTCAAAGGAACGGCGCAGTTACCGTGATCGCCGATCTCCACGACGTAGTCCAGCGAGGTAGTGTCTACAACAGTTTATAAAGTGGTGATAAATTATATTTTTTTCATGAAGATCTTTTTCAACATCATTGACAGATTAGTTCTCTTCATGCGGCATTCAGCGTTTACTTTACAATTTTCTGTCACATTTGCTAATTTATTTCTCTGTTTTTCATTGTAGCATGTTTAATCCTGTCCCTGACAAAACTGAATGGCGGGTTATCTCGGCTACACTCTGCGGATGAAGATGCTGTTTCGTGGCTGACCAATTATGGTTCATGACACGCATACGAGAAGAAGATAGTAACATTGTTTTGATCTCTCTCGGCGACAGTGGTCTCTACTTAACCGTTTTCGCACGAACAGGGACACTGCGGTGCCTGCAGAAGGAAATGGCAACTTACAGACACTGATCTGTGTCCTTGTGGCGAGACCCAGACGATGTCCCACATTGTCAGATCTGTCCCCTGACAAAACTGAATGGCGGCTTATCTCGGCTACACTCTGCGGATGAAGACGCTGTTTTGTGGCTGACCAATTATGGTTCATGACACGCACACAAGAAGAAGAAGAAGATTGTAATGTCAGAGTCCTCTGTGCTTGGCTGTTAAAAATTAAAATATATCAGCAATGAATGCAATTATTTCTATGGAGAATTTGTTGCCCACTTAACGTTACAGTTGTTAAAACGTGTTGTACAAGAAGCACAGCTGTTGCAGAGAAGCCGTACAATTCTCTATGTCATTTGAAAATTGTGTTAAGTCACTTCTGTCTATATGGGTGGTCATAACAATAGCCAGTGTCAAATAACTTGAAAATGGTACAGGATCGACCTATACTTACAATCGTAGACCAGTAGGAATCTGTATATGCTTTCTCAAATGGTACCATTTTTAATAACCCCTAACCTAGATTTCATAGGCATGCCGTTATTCTAAGTTGAATATCTCAGAAATGGTACAAACTAGAGACATAGTTACAGTGAAATATAATAGCCCTACTCAGCGGTGTAATTTCGAATGACCTTAAGTGAGTTAGACAAATTTCAACTGACTTAGAGCATTGTGCAACCTCTCAAATTTCAAGTAACTTAGATCACTTTGTGACAGCTCAGTTTTTTGTTTCATACCCATGCTGCATTCGATGCCTCATTAAGTACCGTAACTTTTATCTATTTTGTATAGTGTTTTGTGACTGCAAAACACAATAAACGAATATAATTATAATAATGATAAACACAACAATGTTTATGGTGCTGTCATCATGGCAGAGCCATTGCGAGAGTTCACCCGGTTCATTTGATGAATGTAGAATGGCGCCAAGCGGCCGCCGACCCAAGGCCAAGCCAGACGACTTAGGCTGTGAGTCCGCCTGTACAGGCTGCCAGAAGCTATACCCACCATCGCCATTTATTCTTATTACTCAGCTCGAAAGCTGATACTCATTTTACCGTCCCACAGAGGGTAGAAGGCTGAGTCGACCTAGCTGACTGGTTACATACCGAGATGGTTTACTCATCCACAGACGGTCACCCATCCGAGTACTAACCGGGTCTGACGTAGCACAACTATGTTGATCGAGGCCAGCGCGTTGCCACTAAGCCAAACTGCCAACCATTTATATGCTGAATATATGCTGAAGGAGTCCCAGTCAGCATTTTGCCATAGTATTTCATACACAAAAATTAGAATGGTGGGGTTGCCAGAAGGTGAAAAAAAGTTTGAAGATGTGTCAGTAGCCATTTTGATACACTTGACCTTGAAGGATATTGTGGCCTTACAATCTAAATAGGTGTCACTCGAGGTTATTGGAAATGGCACCATTTGATGATCATATACAAGTTCCTAACTTCCTATTGTCCACAGTGACTATGGCCATATCTTGCGTCATTTCCAAGATGAGGCAAGATACTGACCAAAAACTGTGACTTTCATACCCGACTTTAATTCAACGCCAACAGTATGGGGGAACCGTCGCAAAACCAGCGTAATGTTTTGTGAGGAAAAACTGGAATGGTGGTGCTACCAGAAGGTGAAAAAATGCTTCAGGATATGTTTAGCAGTTTCCATACAATACACAAACGTGACAGAGAGATCCGGTCACACAGACAGACTACACAATGGCATAGGCCACACTTATGTAAGTAAGTAAGTAAGAGTATTTATAAGACGCAATAATCAAAGAAAAGTTATGGTGCGCATAGCAGAAACCATTTGCTCACTGAGTTAGTCATATTGTTAAAGTTATGTTTATGATAATGACTGATTTCATAACCAGTTGCCAGTCAACAGGTGTTACTTTATTGTTGAATATCTGATGAGTGAGTGTTTATGTAAATGTCGTAGACGTTCCAACAGGGGTCAAGGCAATCGTAACATGGCAGCCAACTTTCCAAATCGGCGTGAAGACGTTGCTGACAAACTGGTGAACCAGCTCCAGGGCCTCGTCAGTGCTTTGACGTAAGCTTCAGTTAAACTCCGCTGTGACGTTGAGCACTGCACTAGTACTGTGGACGTGAACTCTATGTTATGTCAGTAGGGTCTCGCAGTATTGTTTGTTCATTTAATCAGTGAATGTAAAACAGTTACATGAAGAAAGGTTTAAAGATAATGCAGAATGCTGTGTCATCTCTATTATGAAGTGTCTGTCCTTTATCGATGCATCATTTGAAGTAATCATCGCTTTTACTTGTGTTTGCCGATGTTGTTAACCCATTGTTCAGCTGAGTGTAATGTGCATTCAGTTTCTTGTAAAGATTGACGATGTTTGCTTGTGGCTAAAAGGTCAATAAATGTAAATGTATTTTGGTTTATTAGGAGTATTTGAATAACAAAGAGTTTGATAAAAATTTGTTTGATATTTCATCTAATTTGAACATATATGTAGCATAAAATTTAGCAAGACTTGAGCGTATTAAGCTACTCAAACACGAGTTCTTTCCAGTGTTTCTCAGTGTCACTTTAGACTGCATCTTGTCATACAGACAGCAGCCAAAGTGATTACCAGAAACAACCTTCTGTCCAAGTTGGCCAGATCTAGTTGGGGAGCTAATGCAGACACCCTTTGTACGTCTTCTTTGGCACTTGTTATTCGGCAGCAGAGTACTGATGTCCAGTCTGGTCCAGATCTGCTCACACCAACCTGGGTGACAAGCAGCTGAACAGCTCTATGCAGCTGATTTCTGGCACTCTATGCACTACACAGTTGCCATGGCTTCCAGTTCTCACCAACATACCACCACGCAACATATGCCTAAAGGCCGCATGTCACATGCTGCTGCAGATTGTTGAAAATCACCCTGAATGGCCAGTGTACCAGGACTTCTTCTACCACTCTCCACCTCGCCTAACTTCCAGAAAGCCGATTTGGTCTGACCTGTCTCCAGTAGACACTTCATTCCAGTGGAGAGCTGAATGACAGTCTGTCTTTGTGGCCAACAAGAATCTCATCTCTGACCCTACTACCCGGCATCAATCTCGGTCGTTCAGCGTGGTCTATGTTAAACCGCTTCCGTACTGGACAGGGCTGTTGTGCTGCTAATCTGCACAAATGGCACATGGCATCATCAGATGAGTGTCAATGTGGCGGTGTACAGACGATGAGTCGCATCGTATGAGTCATGTCCACTAACCAGATTTGACGGTGATCTGCTTTGGCTTCACTCGGCTGTTGACTGTGCAGTCACGTGGCTGCAGAATCAGAATGTCGCAGTAGAAGCATTCGCGAAACGAACGAACCAAGCCTGGGAGTGCAATCCAGCATACTATGGCCCATGGCCAATCCCAAGTTGGGGAAATTGGGGCCATAAAATGGTTGTTGTTGTTGTCAGTGCATTGTTAAGCAGTTAGTTTTCTAATCCAGCTCCATATGTATATGTAATTGCTTGCTGCGTACAGGCACAAGTTACCGACTGTTGAGCCGCCGCGACCTCTACTTGAGGACCTGCAGTTTGGTCCACTGGCTAACTTCCAGAGGTCATTGGCTGGTGCCAACTTTGCTGGTGGTCTTCGTGGGACTCAGAGCTATGGGACAAACTTCAGCGGCAGTACGTTATGCATTGATTTCACATAGTTATTACTCAGCCGAGGCCGGCGGAGTTATGTGCTCATTGCATCTGTCATTCATTCTGTCTGTGAGCAGGATAACTCCCGAACCCGTTAACGGATGTCGACCAAACATGGTAGGCGTGGATAAACGGTGGTCCTCTAAAAGTGATTAAATTTTGATGTTGATCCAGATCCAGCTTTGGATCTCGGATCAGTTTTTCACTTTCTGTAACACTAAGAGTTCGGCATTTTATATGATATATGCTAGCTCACCACAGTACGACAATGCAGCAGCCTCGGCGGAGTTTGCATTCTCTGAGTGCTCTTGTTCTTACTGCTAACGATATTAAAGTCGTAGTCTAACATACTTTTGTATTTCAACAAACTAAAGAAGACTTATTTACAAGTGTTACGAAAATAGTAATTATTATTTATAAAATAAAGCAGTTATTATAGCAAATAAACTTTGTTATTTCAGTATTTTGTGCTATAAATAGAATGACCATAGAGGTACTATTTTAAAATTTCTAGAGTTCTGTACCTTTAACAATTGAACAAAAAGTTTATTTTATTATTAAAGTAACTGAACCATGAGTGCCACCTTTGTTGTGATGTCAGTATGACGTTAATATGTTTATGTTTACCTGTAATGTAGCATTATAATAAATATTTCAAGTCATAATTGCACTTAGGCCTATAACTTTGGTTATGGGTAAAATATCGTACGAATTAAGATAAAGCTTGGATATTCTTGGATGGAGACATTGTGGAAACATGATTTTGGATACTGAGTAATTGTTTCAAAAATTCCAGTAAAGGGTTGGAAGCTTTGCTCGGTGAAATCAGTCTATGAGTAGGTTGATAAGGGTAGGTCAGCAATGGAACGAAAGTCAGATAGCAGTCAGTTAAACACAGCATGCACAGAAATGTTAGATACCTTAAGCTGTTGATTTGTGACAATCGAACATTGACTTAAGAAAATCGGTGCCTAGTGACTCTTGCTTTTAGGCACCGGCTATAAATACTCTTACTTACTTACTTAACTTGATGCTGTGCTACTTTGCCAACTATTAAGTTAATTGAGTAAAATATTATTATTATTACCCCATGTATGTGGCATGAGTAGCACATAAGTCCAAAGGAAACAGTTTGGTGTAGCTGGGGCAGGATGTGAAGGAGTTGTGAAGAAATTGCTGCAGAAATACAGAAAACTTTGTATAAAAATATTCTTGCATTATATACAGTAGATACCGCGATTTTGTTGTTGGGATTTTTTATTTTGAATCTCCCTGTTCCTGCTTGCATACGTTATATTGTTTAAACACGTTAATTTTCGGCTGTATTTCGTCTGTGAAAATTGTTTTCTTGCCACACAAGTGCAATAAATTTAACTATCTAAAAATGACTCGCATATGAATACACGGCATGGCGAGTATAGTTTTGGCTAATTTATTTTTTTGACCGGAGTGTCCCGTTAACAGTGACGACTGCTTCTCACATTTTAGACAGACTTTTGGACAACTGTCAAGGCATGCTGGTTTCTCTGCCGTTGACTGTTTTATGTTTTATTTGTACACAGGCAGACAAATGCAGTCAGATGGTGTATTATTAGAGTGTAGGTAGTAGGACTGGACTGCTAAGTTACATTGTTGTGTTTACTGATGTGCACATCAGTGGACACGTCGGCTCGCTACTCATCAGGCAAGCGATATGGTGACGATGACCAGTACGGAGGAGACAGAAAGAGACGACAAGGTGTGTGTCATGTTTCTCATACTACTCTTGACTGTGTCAATAACAGCCCGCAGCTTAGTTTCCGTTGTTTAAGGTCTTATGTGAACTTTTGGGTTGGTTGAGTGCAGTTCTTTCACAGTTAAACATTTTTTCTATCACCTTATCAGCTGTGTCTACATACTGAAAACAAGTCTATCAGATGTTATTCATATTGTCATTATTCCATACACATTTGTAAGATGCAGAATATCGGCAGTGAAACTGCATTGGAAGCACCAGAGTTGTTGTTGTAGTGTGGCACATGACACATGCAGTTATTCGTCTAAATAGTGCTGCATTTAACTTCATTCTTGATCAAGTTATGCAGACAGTGCTCAAGTAATGGAAATTTGGTGGATTTATCGTTAAAGATAAACTTCCACATTTTTATGGCACAACATATATTATTTAGCTGTGGCTGCAGTGCATGAGATGTGGACGTGTTAGGGAATTACGGCGAGTCGACTTCTGCCAGTCGCTATGGAGGCGGTGCAAACAGTGGACAGGGTCTGTTTCAAAAATAATTGTTATGACAACATTACTAAAATTATCGTATGGGTGCCTTGTTATTCACCAGTACTGCAGCTATAATACTGATAATACTGTAGTTTTTTATTGCACATTTATAATGGTATGAAACTACACTGCCAAGCGATTAATTTATTTAATCGCAGTAATTGCTTGATTAATTTTTTTAATCGGAAGGTTAACGAACATTTAGTTTGTGTTCCATTTGCAGGTAGACGTCGTCGGCCCATTGCTGTTGAATGCTAATCTATTTCTAGTACTGATGACAGACTGACAGTGACTGATTAGTGCAGGTGACTGAACTTTGACAATGACGGAATCTTGAGTTTTGACGATTGTGTGATTCATTAATATTGAATTGATTGATTAAATTAAATTGTTGATTTCATGTGATATGTGAAATCAAGTTTTAAACATCAACGATTGCTGTCTTTTCATCATGTTTTCGTTAAAATTTTTCAACGGCGTTAATTTTTTTAATCACAATTAATTCCTTAACACATTTATTAACATGTTAATTTTACAGCCATATACAAAACACTCAAGTTCCCAATACTAGCCGTGCAGTAAATTCCCATATCTGATTGTAAAATCTGATTATGTTAATTTAAGCCTAATAGCCTACCTATTTGTGGAGACTTTGACAATAAATCATCCATGACGTCACATTGTTGTGTGCCCCATTATGCATAATCACATGCTGTAAAGTTGTATAGTTCCGGAGTATTTTGTCATTATCTTCATTATTTTAATTAAAATAATGTGCAATAAAAATAAAATATGCCAGTAATGTTATATATGGCTGTGTGTGCTCATTTTTATCGGTCTGGTACAACGGTTGTTGCCTGAGGCAACTTGCGGTGTACCAGACTCATAGAAACTCGTATATAATGTTACCTGGCACGTTTTACCTTTTTATGTCACATTTATGGCAGCACATAAGCAATGCAGGCATACAGTAATTACATTTAGTGTATTGAATGTGCTGTTATGCTGACAATGAATGTGACATCAAGACGCATGTATAGTGAATGTGTGACTCACTTAATAGTGCACCTACTTTTGCACAGCCTGGTTGTATATATCCGTCCTCGTGTAGTAGTCCTGTAGTTTTTGTCATTAATTTTTCTTGTATTAATTACAACATTTGTTGCGATTAATGTATGCCATCTACGTTATGACAACAGGCGTGCAATATAGTGAGCTCAGTAAAACTGAAATCAGTAGAAACTAGATCCATGCCTGTACACAGCAGGAAACTTGTGTTACTGTATTGTCTGTATTTAAATCTAGGCCATACTTCTGTAAGGATTTGATTAATATCCACGTACCTGCGGCCAGCACCACTGAAGCCAAGATTTTAGGCACTTTATAAGTTGGATTATTATTATTATTACCCCATGTATGTGGCATGAGTAGCACATAAGTCCAAAGGAAACAGTTTGGTGTAGCTGGAAGCAGGATGGTCTTCCTAGCATGTTGGAGCAATGAAGGAATACTTGTGTTGTACATAGCCTGTATATAGCAATACAGCCTATGAAAATAATCCGCTAGTGAGAATAGTGGATGACTGTGACTGATGCATTGTGTCTGTGACGTTCAGGTGCTGGTCGTCAGTTTAATCGCTCCAAGTTCTGACCGCAGTTATAGCCGTATTCATGCTGGTTTGTATTTATGCCTGCTTCACTTACTGTACGGTGTGTATCGCATGATATTGATAACTGGAATGACTCCAAAGGCAATTTACTGCCACATTGAATAATACAAAGTTGGTACACTGACCACTGATGGGTGGGCTGATACATTTGGTACAGCGAGGACCGGCCTAGGCAGGCCGCTTGGTTTAGCTCTCATTTTCTGAGCATCTCTGTGTTTTTGGTCTTTATGATGCTATATATATATTAAACATTTTTTGCTTACATCCTTCTCTGAGCCTGGTGGGATTGGCCCTTGACGTGGTTTACTAACCATCGTCCTGCAGTCATATGACCCGTAAAATCGTCTCCAAAATGACAAGTGGGACGTTAAACACTACTACTATACCTATACCTAGGCATGCTGCAGCTCTGCTCAGTCCCCTCGTCGCTGTATCAAATGTAACAGCCCACCCATCAACGGCCAGTGTACCAATCACCATATCGCTGTATAATGGTCAACTGTTTTAATGTGGCGATTAAAGGGTTAAAATAATTTCATCTTTGATAATTTACATGTGAAAGGTGCATACTGTACATAACTGTGACCATTTAGTTTGTAAACAGAGTGGATAGACGGTCGTACAGCAGCTGTAATAAATGTGTCGGTATAGTACACTAATTATGTGTCGTTGACTTGGTTACAGTGTCAGTTAAACCACTGATAGTTGGTATCATTACGTCAAATATAAGTATGTAAATTTGCCTTAGTCAAAGATCAGCTAGCACATTATGTTATTTGTCACGTGAACTGCGTTATCTGAGTGCATCAGAAATCCTGGCTACGCCATGACATGTTATGTTTACATGTTCTCAGATGTTGAATTGGAGGTGCTCGTGACCTATGTGTTCAGCTGTGAAACGTAAGAGTATTGGCTGTTGAGTGTCTAGAAACTGAGACTGTATGTCTGAAGATGCGAGGGCATTGCCTGTCATAGAGGCAGCAGCTGCTGTATCTATAATCTAGTGCACTCAGTATATGTATATGTTGTTGTGTTGCTAATAACAGCAGTGGGTGTGTTGTCAGTGTTTGCAGTGTTTGGTGATAGCCTGCTGCGCAGTAATTGAAGACAATGCAGTAGTAACCGATTCTTCTGCAGTTCCATTATTCACGCTGAAAGTCTCTTGTGCAGATGATTTACTCGTACTACTTAGTTCACTGCTACCCGAACTTGTCATAAACTGTTTCTGTAATTAACATGTTTGCTGTCGTCAGTTTAATGTGAAATGAAACTGTTGTACTGTTGTGTGTTGTAATTGTACTACAGCACCACTATGATATGTTCAGGACGTTTGTTGATGCGTCTTTAAAGATAAAATACTTCACTGAACATGGATATTTGCTAATGCCGAGATGTGTTTTAAAACATTACATTATATTATACAGACGTGTGTCAGTTGCACCCTTGCATCAGCTGTTCATGCTTGGCCTTCAGTCAGCAAAATAATTACACGAGAACAATGGGTTAACGCGTGGTTAAGATTCATGTTAAATGTACAGCCTGGACCAAAAACGGAGGTGACCATGCTTCGCTGACATCAAGCACCTCCATTGATTTATATTATTTTTGGCAGACTTCAGGAGTGTTCTGTTGCAAACACATTGGTGAACTTCACTTAATTAGCGCTCAGCTACACTAGAATAGGTGTAGTTGGCATGTCTATCTGTCATATGCTGGTATTGACTGTAGGCTTGTGACGGAGTTCGAATTCCAATGTTGTCGAAGTTCGACGATTGTACCACATTCGAATCCATTGGATGTTCAGAGACATTTTTTGGTCGAATTCAAATTTGTTTTTTTGCGTTAAGACACGGTAATTTGTTAATAAATAAATACAGAAATACAGCATGAAACAGTCAACAGTAAACACAGCCACACCCACAGGTCGAAAACGAGGCTATGCACGTTGAATAACCGGCATTGGCCGAACATGGTGGGTGGAATGCTTTTACAGTGGTCCGATTTGGTGTTAACTTTAGTCGTTTCGTGTGGGAAAATGAATAGCTATTGTTTTTGTAAATCCGCATTCGAATCCGTACGGATGTTAAATGTGACATCTGTATCCGACGGATGCGGATTTCTGCTGGCTCCGTCACATCCCCAATTGACTGCAGTCGCACAGTTTTTACCGCAAAGTAACTGAGGGACTCGAATGATGGTTCTCCTGGTGTCAAAGATATCTAGGGTTTCAGACGACAGTGGGGTGGGTAAAAACCAATAAATGCACATTTTCGACCAACAAATTATTACATCTTGGAAACGATAGAAAATAGGAGTAGTTTCAATCAGTCAATCATATTTATTTCGTAAACTGAGTATGGGAAATTGCGTACGGGCTTTTGATTGGTACCAATTTTGATGAACTTGAATGAGCATAATGCGTCGCCTTTTTGTAATTTTTCATTTCCAGTTATACGTGTTACCAATGGAGACCACACTGTTAGCCGAACGTACTGGGCCTTTTGATTTTTAGTAATAGCGTAAGGAATGGTATTAGCGATATTAAGAGATATTAAACATCCAATAATGCTGTGCTCTTGAAATCTGGGTTAAGGGTTATCCAAGGTAATACAACCTTTTATCTGGCTGTCCATCTGTTATGTTCCGGTATCAGATCAAAACAGCTTAACATATCATCACAGTTTTTTCACCATACAGTAGCCCAATCATTCTGGTTTCATCAGCATCAAACACCATAACGAAATTCCGATGGGGTCACCCCATGCGGGAGCGCTAAATACAGGTAGGGTATAAAAATTCCGCAATTTTCTAACAATAAGTCGCTGTATCTCACAAACGATACAAGATATCGCCATAGTTACTATGAAAGGCAAATAGGAAATCGTATGTGATCTATCAAATGGTGCCATTTCCAATGACCTTGAACGAACCCTAACCCTGTTTTCAAGGTCACACCACTCTCACAATAAATATCTCATAAAGGGCTACAGATATGGCCATAGTTACTATAGAAGGTGAACAGAAAACTGCACCCAAGCTTTTGAATGGCACCAGCTTCAATGACCTTGAGTGACCTCGAAGCCAGATTTCAAGTTCACGGTATTATTCAACGTAAAATAACTTGCAAATGGTACAAAATAGAGCTATAGTTATAATGGCGGACTAATAGGAAGTCATACATGGTCTATCGAACTGTGCCATTTTCAATGACCGTGAAGGACCTCAAACCCACATTTCAAGGTCAACGTCAAATACTCGACTAATAGTAAGTCGTATATGATCTATCTAATGGTTCCGTTTCCAGTGACCCTTAACCTAGGTTTCAAGGTCACGGTGTAATATTTAGGCCTATAGATGCCGTCAACGTATTGTGTGCGCAGCTGACGCGCGATCTGTTTGCGATAGCTAAGTTCTTGTTATTAGTCTGCTACCGTGTACCGTTTTCGGGTTATTTGACGTTCAATATATCGTGACCTTGAAATCTAGGTTAGGGGTCATCGAAATGGCACCATTCAATAGATCACATATTCATCTTCCATGTGTAACTATGGCTGTATCTTGTACCGTTTTCGAACTAAAGCGAGATATTGGTTGAAAAACGCCAATTTTTCATACCCCTTGTATTTAACTTGCACGGTTTGGTCCCCTGTAGAACCCTTTGGATATTTGCCCCAAATTTTAATATAAACTGTCTGCGTTCCAGTGCAAAAATATTCCCGATGAGTTCATTTTCTCTGCGTGATAGGCCTATGCCTATAGTGCAACAACGTAGCAGATGACAGACAGACAGACCGACAACAGACGGACGGCTCATACCGTAAGCCGAACATTGCAGACGTTTGCCTAAAATGTAGCCTAGGCCTACAAAACTTTACAATCGTTAAAACTACATAAAGTGAAGGCAGTAATTCTATAAAAATGTAGGCCCCTATACAATGAAAATGAGACCCAAAGTCTTATTAGCAAACCATCCGGCTGCCGAATTTCGTCCAAATCGGAACATCTGCCGCGGAAATTGACGTCATGTCGATTTTCGAGATGGCGGCCGTCAGCCATGTTGTATTTGCTTTGTGGTAATGGCAGACCACCCACGAAGTGCCTTTCGTGGTCTGAATTACGACCTCAAATCGCTAGTTCGTCGGATTAATAGTTCCGGAGATATTGCGATGTAAACATTTTGGCGTTTTGGCTTGAAACTGCCTATTTACGCCCTTTTTTGGGGAATATTTTCCCCATATGACGTCACCCATCCTCCTGACCCCCAAGAGGACCATTCTTGGGCGGAAACACGTCATTTGAGCCATTCAGCGTAACAATCAGTACGACGGTTCGATCTGGGCGCCTGACCGAGAAAAAAACAGTATAACAAAACAGTCACAAAAGTGTGTTTGGGGGGAATCCCCCCTGGGTCGATTCGACCCTAAAGTTGCACAGTGGGTGATGTCCGCGACATAATGACGTGCCAAGTTTCAAATTGAAATCTTCATGGGTTACGATTTTACAGGGGGTCGAAATTTCGATTTTCTTATTGATTTTTGCATGGGCTTTAAAACAGTGCAGCGCGCCTGTGATTATAAAGTTGAGTTAACCGGGATTGGGAACAGAAGTCAGATAAATGCGGATGATAACATTGTAACATACGGTAATTGCACTCTTGCACTGCTTATTTTTCGTTTGCACAAGCTCAGTGGCGTACGCAGAGGGGCGACCAGGGAGGTCTTGGCCCCCGTTGGCTCCGTCGAAAAAATTAATAGGAATGGAATGGTACTACAGACACAAGTGTCTTCAGAGCGACCTGACTACCTAAAATAAAGTTACAGTTATCAACGTTGTTATTTATTTTCATTAATAATTAATTCGTAGTGCATATAACGCCAGAGCATGGGCATAAGCTTCTAAGACCTAGCCTATATACCTAGCATCACGATGGTGGATCCAGGCAGAGGCCACAACCCAACCCTTTTTTTGGGGTGTAGAACTAGCTTAACGCATAGAAGTCGTGAAGAAATGCTCAATTCAATTAAGTCGTTTTCACACTCAATACGAGAATGATAAGATGGGCCTGTGGTGCCTACAAAATTAAAGATAGGCCTACACAAAACAATGTCACACTGTCACTCACTATATAGCCTAATATATTATCGTCCAATGAAGTGGTATATGAGTTTATTTCGCAATAAAGCAGAGTTACAGTATAGGCCTACTACATTACATCAGCGTAAAGTCAAAGTAACACAATGCAATTGCGCTCAAACAAGAGTAGGCCTACATTCTCTGGCGACGAAAGCGGCAAAAGTCAACAGCCGACTGTCGACCGAAAACAGCTCTGTCATCACTGTATCAGTGCGGCAAACTGTTTCCGAATATTTCATTCACTCTTGCTGCAAATCCTCGCTACTTTTCCGATCGCGACGGCGGAATCAGAGCGCATGACAGGGGCGGACCCAGGAATTTGAGAAATGGGGCGCAACTTCCCCCGCCCCTTCTCTTCCCCTCCTCTCCCCTTCCCTCCCATCCCCTCCCCCTTTTCCGTCCCCTCCTTCTCCCTTCTTATGTTATGTAACTTCGCCTGATAGTAACCCTTGTTCGCCGCCTCGACGTTGTTATTGTACAGGGTGGGCCAATAAAAACCGTACGCTTTGTTTTTCGTTGTTCAATAAGAACTGGCTAATGCCGTGTGTTGAATAATATGCCATATTAAACGTCAATTATTTTCACACAAAACGACACCAATTTTATTTTGAAATATCTAGTGGTTATTTGTTAGATTTACTTTTTGTCACAGGACTACGGTAACGCTCGATACACAATGGCAAAATGCACGCACGTTCTTAGAACGCATACACTTGCGATACACAGCAGAGCATGACAGCAAATTAAGCAGATACCGTATTCAAAACAACTGTTCAGTGTGTCCACCATTCACTCGAACTACTGCCTTCAGTCTGTCACGCCATTGATCAATGGACTTGTTGATGATCTGTTGGTCA
>Ga0209149_1000258_pt1 | contig 20982 bp, 15 predicted proteins | sample WorMetTyACAVOLI2_FD_187423 | JGI IMG/M metagenome (GOLD analysis project Ga0209149, IMG submission 187423) | Marine gutless worms symbiont microbial communities from Max Planck institute for Marine Microbiology, Germany - Olavius algarvensis... ... | reverse complement strand
GAAAGGCTGAGTTGGCCTAGTTGGCTGGTTACATACCGAAATGGTTTACCCGTCCACAGACGGTCACCCATCCGAGTACTAACCGGGTCTGACGTAGCGCAACTACGTTAATCAAAGCCAACGCATTGCCACTAAGCCAAACCGCCAACTGACGAAGCCTAACTGCCAACTATACTACATCACATTCCTATTAACGTGAGCTGTGTTTTTACACAATCACACGGCCAATATAGTTTTTAACTGCATACAGCATACGATAACAATAAATATACTATACTCTACATTTTCATCTTGTAATCAACCAGTAAAACAAGTATTTATAAATACATATTAATTTTTCCGCTATACATGATTCACAGCAAATGGCAGGTTTGCATAAAACGTTGTGTTAAACACTCTGTCGTTTGATGGTGCTAGAAGACGACTGTGGTACCACAACTCCAGACAACGAAAGGCAACTGGATCTTGCTCAATCCGAATTTTGTTGACAAACAGCTGCTGTGCAAACTTTATTCGCACAATATCACCAACACCGAGATTGCAAATGAAGCGAACCCACTGGCCATGACAAGACTCAGTTTCACTCTGCCAGATCTTCATTCTTGCATAGAACCACTTCAAGTCAGGATCCCCTGAAACAGTCACAACAAAGCATAACTGCACCAAATTCTGCACTATAACTAATATCAAAGTAAACGATTGCTCTGTAACTTCTTGCTATACATCTCAATTAATTATCTGCAAATTTATGGAAATTAATTATATAGCTTCATAAAAGAAAGATACTTGACGCATGGCAAGCTGTAGACAGTGACTTATAGTATGTTGTTGTTGTACAATGAAAACATTGAACATGACATTACAGAGTGGACATTTAGGATGAGTCTCCTAAATGCTGATCCTCAGAAGATACACAACTAAGAGATGGTGACGTTCTTTCTATAACAAATCCACAGTGCTTTATTCTCTGACAAATCTTGTGGAATTAATTGTTTATCAAACAGAAAATAGTACTTAATTAAATCTCGTATTAAGTTAGTAACTGACCCTTATAAGCACCAGGAACTCCAAGACTTGGATTGTGATTGAGAGTAGGGAAGAAATGTTCGTCAGGAGCGCGAATGTCTTTCATCCACTCGAGCAAATCAATGGCTCTTGGATCATTAAGTGCAAAGTCAACAAACTCGCGACTGAGAGCTGCGTGTGTCGATCCCTTTGCTATTATGAAATTGTGAGGTGGCTTGGTCTTGAGCTTTGACGTTCTCCAGTTTTCGTTGTGCCACACATACATCGTCCATGCAATCGGACGACTACCAAATTAAATACACATACAAACTAACTTCAGTAATCTTTTCATCACCATTGACTTCCATTCAGTGGTTCACAAAAATATTAACATCTAGTAGCATACATAAGAATTCTCGAATCAAATACAGAATAAATGCTGTTACAAACTTAATTTTAATAACTGCTACATCATTAAAATAATTACACAGTTGTCTGTGTTTATGCCTTCATTTGAAAGCATAAAAAGCACAGAATAAGCCTATTATGTCAGAAATACTGAAAATTGTGGCCAAATGTACAGGCAGCTGTAGGAAAGCATGATTTTCAGGAAATGCACAAAAACCTACATAATTGTGCCAACAAGAATAGCTGGTATATCTAGTACTATTGGCACAGCGAGTGTAAACATAACAGGTTTGTTTATGTACCAGCCACAGGTAATTCCATATTTTATGGATGCATGTAAACAAAACAGCAAATGAATGGTAAACTGATATGGACTGCCATTGGCTGATATGAATTCTTGAAAGGTAATCACAGTGGTAGATCAGATGGACAAGTGATATAGACAGACAGATGCTAGGTCTAAACAACATAATCGTTAGCCAATCTATCTCTATATCACTTTTATCGCGCGTCAGCATACTGACGTGTGATAATGATATAGCAAATCTGTCTGTCTGTCTGTCCATCCATTACATTCCGGTATTCTATGGAAACAGCTTAACATATTGTCATAAATTCTTCACCACATGGTAGCCCAATATTCTAGTTTTACGAGTATCAAAACACCTTTGTGAAATTCCGACAGTTTCACCCCTGCGGGGGCACTAAATACAGGTGGGGTATAAAAATTTTGCGATATTCGACAAATAAGTCGCTATATCTTGCAAAAGATACAAAATAGTGCCACAGTTACTACGGAACGCTAATAGCAACTCGTATGCGATCTATCAAACGGTACCGTTACCAATGACCTTGAACGAACCCTAACCCTGTTTTCAACGTCACACTACTCTTTGACGCTAAATATCTCACAAACAGCAACAGATATGGCCATAGTTACTATAGAAGGCGAATAAGAAAGCACTCCCAAGCTTTTGAATGGCACCAGTTTCAATGACCTTCAAGGTCACGATATTATTCAACGTCAAACAACTCGCAAATGGTACAAGATGGAGCTATAGTTACAATGGCGGACTAATAGAAAGTCATACATGGTCTGTTGAACTGCGCCATTTTCAATGACCTTCGTCGTCGTCATCATCGTTTCTGGCATACGTCGACATCATCCTCCACAGAGGGCAGTTCTGAGCCAAATCTGCTGCTTCTGGGAGCGTAAGGTGGTGTTGTTTCAGATCCTGTTGGATGATGCTGAGCCACGTGATGTGGGGACGTTCTAGATGTTTCTCCAGTCTACCGGAGGGGAGGCTAACAGGATCCTCTTGACCTTGAACAACCCCAAACTCAGATTTCAAGGTCAGGCCATTCTTTGACGCTGAATATCTCTGAAATGGCTAAAGACACGGCGATAGTTACTATGGAAGGCGAATAGAAAACCATACCCAAGCTTTCAAATGGTACTACTTTCAGTGACCTTGAGTGACCTTTAACCCGCATTTTAAGGTCACGATAATATTCAACGTCAAATAACTAGACTAATAGTAAGTCATGTATGACCTATCCAATGGTTCCATTTCCAGTGACCTTGAGTGACCCTTGACCTAGATTTCAAGGTCATGGGTTATTACAGATGCCCTTGACATATTGTGTGTGCAGCTGACGCACAATCTGTTTACGATAGCTAAGTTCTTGTTTGATCATGGTACAGGCAGATCAATGATCTATCACTATCACTGACCATTTCTGAAGGCATACTGGCCATGAAGTGCCAGCAAATAATAATAGTTCCAATGTAAATCACAACCTTCAGCTTTCACAGTAAAATTTCACATTACTCATAGAGTGACAGTGGTCGGGGAGCAGATGGGGGGGGCGCTCTGGGCAACACATCACAGGGGCATCATCTCAGCCGTAAAATTAAGGAAGGTGTTTGAAATTTCACATATGCATAGTGAGATGTCTGTTAACGAGATATCTTGAGAGGGGAGATACAGAGATAATAGCATATAAGCAGTATTTATTACTATGTCAATATACATTATACAGATCACTGAGTGCTGCTTCACTTGCTGCTTCCCAGATCCTATCTGGTCCAGTCCGAATTGGCAGCAATGACATGCAGCCAGTTTCTTCGATCCACGACCTAGGAGTCTACATCGATGCTGACATGACCATGAGGACCTACGTCACAGCCGTTGTTAGTGTGCTTCACGGCTCTACGTCAGATCCGGAGCGTGCGGCGATCTCTGTCACGTCATGCCTTGTTGACCTTGGTTCATGCACTGATTGTCAGGAAGGTGGACTACTGCAACTTTGTTCTCGCTGGTATCCCCGGCCAGCTGCAAGACCGGCTGCAGTCCGTCTTGAATGCCGCCGCCCGTTTAGTTTTCTCAGCGAGGCGGTCAGAATGAAAAACCCATTGCTACGTGAGCTCCATCGGTTGTGAGTTCCGGAACGAGTCACATTCCAGCTGTGTGTTCTGGCCTACCGCTGTCTTCATGGAACAGCGCCGTCGTACCTTGCTGGGACTGGGAGCCTTCTCCGGACATCTGACGCCGACACTCAACGTCGTCTGCACTCTGCTTATGCAGCCATGCTAGTGGTACCGTCCACCAGACGTTCAACGCTCGGTGACCGTGCCTTCCCAGTGGCTTCGGCACGTGCATGGAACAGCCTGCCGTCATCTGTCAGGAATGCACTGTCGCTGACGACGTTCCGTCGCGAGCTGAAGACTGTATTTTTTCGGTCGTTGCTTGATGATGGTTAGGCGATCATGACTGTACTGCACAGTATAACTGCTGTCTGCCCACGACAACTGACTGTCGGTGCTTCTGTAGTTTTTGTTTTGTTTAGTTTTGTACAGTGCCCCTGCAATGTCTTTGACATGATTGTCACCTTAATCAGTACACTGTTACTTACTTACTTACTTAATGGGGTGTTATACTGCATTCTGTAATGAATTCATTGCTTTTGTTTACTGACTTAGAACAGACAGTCAAAGGCCAAACTAGAAATTTTGCCCTAAAGTGGAAAGTACACACATGATTTACAATATAAACCAGGATTTAAATAACAGAAAAACAACTACATCTGCAACAGCAGATCCATTATAGTTCTAAAACAGGACAAAATTAATGGCATAATAGTCAGCATGTAACATACCGATGGAAAGAGCCATCAACATCATTTGATCCATTATACGCCTTGAAAATCTTCACTAGCTCTCGGTTTGTACGCAAAGGAAACTCGCGTCCCATTACATTAACATAATAGCGCCATTGCACTGATCTCTCAAAAAGCTCACGTAAGCAAATCAGCTCTGCTTCCAACAGAGAAAATTCTCCCCAGTGGATATCAACTGATTTAGAGGCGACAAAAACATTGCTAAAACAGGAAGCAATTGCTCGTATTGCACGGCGGACTGCAGTAGATGATTTTGCATCAGCATGAATGCAGTACACATTATGAGAACGATAGATCAACCGCAAGAGTCGCTCGACCTGAACACATGCAATAAATCACAGTAAACTTCAAAAAAAATTTCTTTAATAAAATTGACTTGTAGGTTTCGCTCAATACTGGCTTTGAATTCACTCTTGTCATTGTGGTTGATCTTGAACAGTCAAAATGGCCTGGTCAACTGTATGACAAAATTCTTAATTAATTCTTTTATGACACGGTCATAATCACTGTTAGCATTTCAGAATATGCTGAGTTAACACTAGGGATGTCAGAATTCTGCGCCAAAAAATGCAAATTCTGCATGCATGATTTGCAAATTATGTGCGCCATTTTTTTGCGAATTCTGCACAAATTTTGCGCAACATTTCAACCCATTTTTCTGTGACATCAGTGTATCCAGGGGTAGCGTCGCAGATTTTAAGGTGGGGGTACAAAACAGGATTTGTGAGCAGAGCGAGTGAAAAAAAATTTTTCTACCCCCCACTTTTCCAAATGTGGGGGCCAACCAAGCAAGCAAATATCAATAGGGGCCTATTGAATATATTGAAATTTGCTGTCTGGTTGTCGCATTAATAAACATAGGCAGGCCTAGGCCTATGGTATTACGAATCAGGGAAAGAGACAGTTTAGTTATGGCTAGGTTAGTCTCGTGACTCAATTTAGCAGCAATGTGTCATACTTTGTATAGCGCCAAGTCCGATTTTAGGCGGATTTTAAGGTGGGGAGTACAAAACAGGATTCATGAAAAATGATCAGTGTCAACTATGGGGCTTCAAAACATGTGATTGATATTCAATATGATCATAACAGCCAGTTCGTAATAGGTATCAGAATTAAATGGCGTCGTCACGTTGAATTCGAGTAAAAGCAGTACTTTGACAGCTGTAAAACTTGGACTTCTTGCCTAAACACAGTCACACAAAGAAACCGTTATCAATTAATTTGAAATGATCTGAAATTTGAAATGATGATACGCATATCAAATTAGCAATCTAGACATATCAACAAATTAAACGAATGCTTTAAACTAATATGAATGAATGAATGAATGAATGAACGAAGAAGCAGGAAAGTAACTAGAGCCTCTAGTTACTTTCCTGCTTCTTCGTTCATTCTAGTCTAGAGGCCAAAGATATTTGGCAAGTATGCTTACTGAGCGACATGGACAGCCAGTTAACTGCTGCATGAGCATGTTGGCATGTAGATTTGAATAATGCAGCAGTCCAGTGGGCATGGACTGTGAAAACACGACCCAAGCCGTCTTTTCAGATATCATTAACTTGGCAGAGTCAGGGGAGTTGAAATTCAGTCACTTGTACAGCACTGAATAAAGACTGTCTGCTGTAGAAGCAAAGATCATCTTCATTGGAGCGTCCCCTGTACCCCCCTGGTCCCAAAAGTGAGGGGACATTGTCCCCCCCCCCTCACACCCCTCGGTTGCGCCGCCCATGAGTGTATCGTGGCTTGTTGGTCCACATAAGTTAAGAGTTACTATTCAACTTACATTTAAGGGGTGTTTATAGCGACATAACTCAACTCGACGTCGAGTTGAGCTGCGTCGCTACAGACGCTTCGCCTACGCAACTCAACTCAACTCGATGTTGAGTGGAGTTAAGTTGTATCGCTATAGACGGGTGTCTATAGCGACACAACTCAACTCAACTGACCCAGTTGAACAGCATACAGCCAAGTCAGTCGTGTTTTTGTTTATGACGTCACGACCTACAAACTGAGTCAACTGGGTCACTACGTTCATTGATAGGTGACAGTTGTTCACGCTGTGAACATGTTGACAATTCGACGTCGAGTTGTGTCGCTATAGACACTTTGCCAACTCAACTCGATGTCAACTTGAGTGAGTTGTGTCGCTATAAACACCCATTTAGTCTTAGACTAATAACGTAGAAACTTCTTACTTTACACAACTGAAAATATGTTACCTAATGACAACGTTTCGATGTCCGTCGGACATCTTAATCACGTCTTGACTGTTTACAGCTTGATGGAGCACATGACCTGGAAATCACCTGGTCCCATGTGTGGCTGAGTTGGTAGGATCCTACACTCCGATTCATGCACATCGGTGTCTTCCTGATCCAAACTGCCTCTTTTATCCATCTGGTCTGTCGCTGTGCCTCTCTGTCGACCACTTTTGCCTTGTCCCAGTTGATGACATGGTTCTCTTCCACGGCATGGTCTGTAATGGCTGACTTGTGAGTTACACTGCTCTCCCTTGCCCTGGAGGCTCGGGTCTGTGTACCAGCTGTGAAAGAGTCCACTTCTTTCTTGTGTTCCTTGATCCTCAGACTGAACTTCCTGCCTGTCTCTCCAACATATGAGCTGGAGCAGTTTTTGCAAGGGACACGACAGATCAATTCGGTCTTCTCTTCATCCTTGACCTTGTCCTTCGGATGAACCACAAAGCTCTGTAGCGTTCAGTGAGGACGGTTAGCAGTGGTGATGCCGTGAGATTTCAGAATTCTTGCAAATGCCTCGCTAAGTCCTTTCACATATAGCACGACAACCATACCTTTTGTTTGCCTCTTGTGTTCTTTGCTTTCTTTGCTTCATCTTTCAAAGATTTCTCCACGATGTCCTGTTTGACCCTATCGATGGTCCAGGGAGCGTAGCCACACTTACTGAGCGCTCTAGCAACGTGTTCTTCCTTCTTTCAGTCACCCTCTTCCGTTACAATACTGTAGCATCTCTCCAATAGCGTTCTGATTACAGCTAGTTTAAGGATCAGAGGATGATGAGAACTAAAGTTGAGGTATTGGTCAGTGTGTGACTTCTTTCTATATACCAGAAGTTTTACTGACCCATCTTCCCATCGGACTAGAAGAGTGTCCAAGCATGGGATCTGCTTGTCCTCCTCTTCTTCATAGGTGAACTTGATATTGCCAGTGGGATCAATGGTGTTAATGTGGTCCGTAAGGTTCCTCACCTGACCCTTCTTTATCAGTTCCAAAACAGTTTATCCGTTCCATCGAGTTGTAAACAATTAAGACGTGATCGAGATATCCGACGGACATAGTAATGTTGTCATTAGGTAACATATTTTCATTTGTGTAAGGTAAGAAGTTTCTACATTATTGATTGTAGCAACTGAATGAATCTCTTCAACATTAGTCTTAGACTGTTGAAAATGCATTGTGACTACTGGCTGGCTACTATACAGATGTCAGCCGGTGTCAGTGTTGCAGGTACAGTCATCATCATCATCATCATCTGAAGGTTTGTTATTGCCCCTATTACAGTCAAGAACATAGGTGCATGACAATGTATATACGTGTGGGAAGAAGGGCTACACGAAACTACGTGAGAACAAGATTGTTTTAAGTTCTCGCTTGAAAACAGAGAGACAACAGTTGTCTGGTGTGCTCTGGAAGTTGATTCCATGCCGCTGGACCAGAATGTGAAATCGCCCGTTCTCCGAATTTCGTCTGAAGTCGCGGCTTGACGTAACTCGACGAGTCGGCGGAGCGCAGATGAAGTGAACGTGATGGTGTATCTGCCGGCTGGAACATGTCGGAGAGGTACGAAGGACAGCGACCATTGTGTACATTGTACATTGTCAAGCACAGCTTGACGTGCACTTGGCGGAAAAAAATTAACAACGCATGGTATACTGTGTCATTTTAACCATTGTAAGTGAAAGGGTTAACAAAAATCAGCAAAGTTTTCGCATTTTCTGCGCCATTTGGTAGTGATGGACGATTCCCGAATTCGAAATCAAAAATCTCGATTTTTTGCTAGAAATCGAAAAAATCGAAATCTAGATTTCTTCCATGATTTTTGTTCGATTTTTTTCCAACGCTTGGGAAGAAGCCGTTTGTCCGTGTAGATCTGCCCAGCACTGGGCCAGCAGCACTAAACACGTGCTCACTAGCCATGGACGTCGGCGGCGCGCTAAGATAGCACTTGGCTTCTGCAGCCAACAACGGGTGCTTGGCAGCGTTTGCTGCCCACCATTCAGTCGGCGATTCTGCTCGACTGATAACGTCGGCCTGCAGATACGTGGACAATTCAGCATCCACCAGTGATGCGGCTGATGCGGACGAGGTGGGCGCTGCATGGTGCACCCAGTATGGCATCGAGCACGTCCAACGGGCCAGCGTCGCCTTCTTCGGTGGCGGCGGTTGTGGTGTGTTGGCGGGCGGATTTGACGGCTCGAATCGCGCTTCGTCGATTGCCCACTGCTTAATCGCCTCTAGCCCGTCGGGTGCGAACAGACACCATTTGTAGCGCGGATCTAGCAGCATGGCCAGCGCGTACATGCTATGTAGACGCGGCTGGAGTAGACATCAAACGACCGATGATAGGAAGCGAAGATTAGCGAAGTCGGCTGACCAACTGCACTCCCGCCCCTCACCCCTTCCCCACCCGTTTGCTTGCGACACCGCGCTCGTGTTACTGTGGCGGCGAGATGCTCGCCGTGAGCGGTACTGTTGTGAATGCATCAGTTAATCTGACACGCCGCGTGGTGGCCACACACGAATCGGAATGGACCGTGCACGCATCAGATTCTCCGATCTTTTGATGTGTGCCGATCTTACCGATCTACGAATCGGCCGACCATTAGTAATTGACCACAGGCATGTGTCGCTAAAGTGTCGTAAGAGGTAAAGTAAAAATTCAAATCGGAAATCGAAATCTAGATTTTTAATAAAAAAATCGAATTGAAATCGATCGAGTTTTGAAATTTTTAAATCGTCCATCACTACCATTTGGCAAATTTTCCTCAATTCTGCACAGGACCCCAAATTCTGCACAGGGTGGCCGATTCTGCGCAAAATTCTGTGCATGCAGAATCGCAGAATCCTGACATCCCTAGGTAACACAAACCAAAAATACATAACAGAATCAACTGGCAACATCTTCTCCAAGCAACTTCATTGCTACTATACAGTCAAAATTACATAATGTGAGAATTCACCGACATTTTGAATATTTGGTTTCTACCAAACAGATTAGAGGTGTGTATGGGCCTAAATTTTACAGTCCAGCCTGGTCCATCAAATTTTTGGCCTGGCCCAGCCGTTTATTAGCTGTATTGCTAGGTCCAGCCCGGCAAGTATGTCATGTCTGCCATATGCAGAAATAAAACTAACCTTGTCCTAGATTAAATGTTAATCCTGTGTTCCATACCATATACACAGGCCTACAGTAAAATGTGGAGCAGTTGTGCAAATGTTCAAATGTGTAAAATGCGGATGATGATGAGGAAGTTTAAAGATGCTCAAGGATCGGTGAGGGTCAAGACCCCGCCTCATGGGTCAGTTAGGATCAGGAGCATGGGTTAGTGCCAGACTGCCAGTTTTCAAATTTTCGCATTAAGAATGCATTTTATACGTTCGAATATCCACACATAACATTTAATGTCCCGGCCATATACACACGCATCACACACCTATCCACTATACCTACTTTGTTTTGTTATGAAATGATCTTAGTGAAACTTGGCCTTAATTACTCTAGTTACATACTAAGCAAATAATATTACCTGTTCAATGTTTTCATGTATCAGGATGCTAAACGCAAGTGGAAAACTGCGTTCTTCAGCAGTTATAGCATACGATAAGTAGCCATTCTTTGACACAAAATGGTTGCAGTTGGACGACATATTTGACAGTGTAGTTATATAGTAGTCTTCTGTTATGTAGTCACTTCGGCGACACCATGCAAACTGTGAAGCGAAATCTGTACTTCTTTCGTTGCCGTCCATAACCGATTTACAGAGTGTATGAATGTCACTGCGACGGGGATTCAGCGGAAGGCATTCTTTGTTATTATACGACGGCGTCGAGAAAACAAGATAAGCTACAGTAATGACAAATAAAGCAAATGCAAACGTTTTCACATAAATAACTAGCAGACGTCCAAGACGTCCGAGAGAAGCCATTGTTCACAAAGTACCTCTTACATCAATCTTCAATAACCCACAAAACAACCGGAAACACAAACTGCAGTTGTCAGTAAAGTGAGATTTCGAACTTAAACTGTAATCAGTGAAAGTGAACAGCGAGTTCAAACTTGTAAAATTTATCAAATCCGGAATTGGCTATTAACGATTTTGCAGCGTCCAATCCCGGGATTACGAGATTGAAAAACTGTCAATGAAATGCTTATCAATCAGTTATAAAATGACATTTCGTTGTACTACAATGACAAATGACAATTAATCCATTAATATACGCACAAAGCAGCAGTAATTCTAAAATACACAAAATACCCAAAGTACAAGGAACAGAAAATATACAAAAAAATAATAATAAAAACAGTAATAAAAGCAGTACAAATAGAACATACAATCAATGAATGAATACATGCAACAGTCTATATACACAGTGTACAATTTTGCAATTTACAAATGTGATCGAATGCCACTGTATGTCGCAATTTACTTACTTTTTACAGTGTAAATTTGACCAGTAAACTGCCAGCGGTGTGCCTGGCAAAGTAATAGATGGAATTTGAGACTACCTGTGTATGACTGACTGGACTGAGACAGTTGACCATATTAACTTAATATGGTCAACTGTCTCAGTCCAGTCAGTCATACCACAGTATAACAAAGGGTAAACTTTGTTATACTGTGGTCATACACACTACACAACACAGGTCTCCTCAAATTCATTAACTTATCATGCACGCTCTCAAGGCATACGACGAGACAAGCGATACTACAGTAGCCTGGAATATGTTAGCCAAAGCTTTCTCATTAAACTCGGCTTGCTTTAACTTATTTAGTAAGTGAAGATGTTGACTGCTGACTGCAAGCATAGGCCTAATCGACAATTCGACATGGCGTCTAACAGACAATGATGAGATTACCATAACAAGCAACGTATAGGCTATTCTGAAACATGTTAGTGTCCAAGAGTGATGCCGGGACAACTTGTTGTTTTGGGGGGTTAAATCTATAATGGTATATGGGATGTTATATCCATTGTTTTAAAGTCTATTTTGGTTAGCAGTTGGCCAACTTGGCAACTCTGCAAAGGATTCATCAGTTTGATTAGCGTAAATGACAGTGAATGAGAGAGAAGACACTAACAGCATTCTAAGCTTATCAAAAAGTTTGATACGTTGATGTCATGATTTCTGAAATGAATAGGACCCATACTTTCTTCTAACGGCCGCATCACAGACGATGAATTAGTACGTGCGTGAATTGTACACAATGTTAATTTAAAGACAAACAATTATATGAGTAGAATTGAGTCTTTCGTTTGTCAATGTGATAGTGACACCTCGCTACATTTCTAGTCCGAAACGGAAGTTAAAGAATTGTCATTGACTAGTGACTACTTTGTGGGAGATAATGATCGCAATATGTGAGTAGGCCAAAAAAGCGCTGCAGTATAGAATATCGATATCGACATCGCCCATATTTTGAGTCAGAAATATCGATATCGTATCGATATCGGCAAAGACGATATTGACCCACTTCTAATAAATAGTACTACGTGAAATGTGCGATATGACGTAAAACGTTACGTCATTTGTGAGTTGACATAAATATAAGTGTAAAATTAGTGTTAATTTTACGGTTGTCACTACACAAATCATAAAATATTTTATGATGGAAGCAGACATAATATCTGCAATTCAGAAAGGCTTTTTTCGTCAGGTTTGACGTTTCGAAGCCAGTTAATTTTCAATAATTACTATACTCCGTTCGCGATTTCATCTTTTAGTCAACACGGAAACCGATACTTTTAAGTACTTTAACTTTTTTTTCTTTACTTTAATTTAACTTTTAACTTTTTAACTTTCAAGCCTAACTCGGCTAGTAAATGATAACAATATGATCAAGCAACACACACATGTTCTCTCAGCCAGCGAAACAATATCTCGGTAGTTTGCGGTACCGGTAAGTTTTCGGAAGTTTGCGGTAACATTAATTATATTTACCGTGCAAGCGCACGGTCAATAATATGGTAAAATGGTTATTTATCATGCACAAGTTTACAATATTGAAAATTCTGGGCTCGTGGATCGTTTAGGGTCAGGACCTCCTCGTAGCTCTGTTAGGGTCAGGAGTACGGGTTAGTGCCAGTTTTCAATGGTAATACATCACATATTCGTAGCAACAAAACGAGGTCACATTGATGTCACTGAAGCAACAACTTAGCTATCGCAAACAGATGGCGCGTCAGCTGCGCACACAATGTTGAGGGCATAATTACCCCGTGACCTTGAAATCTAGGTTAGGGGTCACTCAAGGTCACTGTAAGTGGAACCATTGGATAAATCATACACGACTTAGTAGTAGTTGAGTTATTTGACGTTGAATATTATCGTGACCTTGAATTGTTGGGTAGACGTCACTCAAGATCATTGAAAATGGTATCATTTGAAAGCTTGGGTACGGTTTCCTATTCGCCCTCCATGGTAACTATGGCCGTATCTTAGCCATTTCGGAGATATTCAGCATCAAAGAATGGCCTGACCTTGAAATCTGGGTTTGGGGTTGTTGAAGGCCATTGAAAATGGCGAGGTTCGATAGACCATGTATGACTTTTGGGTAGTTTGGAGATAAGTAGGCACAATCCCTGTTCTCCCTTTTTGCAAATCTTTATTCACTAATAACATGGTAGATGATAGTGTCAGTTATAGCATAAACCGTCATAAAATATTATAGTACTTATTCAGTATTATACCGCCTCGTGGGTCGGTTATGGTTCAGCAGTAAGGGTTAGTGCCAGTTAATTCCGCCTACTTATCTTCATGTGCCCCGGTGATGCTGACAATGTTGGTGGTGACGTAGAGCGGATCGTGTTGGCGCAGGTGCAGGTACTTGCCGAACTAGGGGCCGACGTGAACGTTCGCGACCGTGCCGCCGACGGTAGGACGGCACTCATGTGCTGCGCGATGGTCGTCGACGAGCGATGGGGTGTCGGTCTGGCTCGGACGCTGCTGGAGCGCGGTGCACTGGTCGGTCTGCGCACCCACCAGTTACGCCTCAACGCGATGCACTTTGCCTGCATGCTTGGTCGCGCCGAGCTCGTACGCATGTTTCTCGCAGCGCTCGATTTCGACTTGAGAGCCGCTGACGCTCTCGGTAACACGGCGCTACATTACGCCGCCGCCGTTGGACGTACTGACATCATCCGCCTCATTGCCGACGTCGACTTCAGGTAGGTCCCAAAACACGTGTTGACCCTTTAATGGGCACAGGTAATTATAATGCCACATCGAATAATCTGAAGTTGGTACAGTGGCCGTTGATGGATTTGGTACAGCGAAGAGGGGACTGGGCGGCCCCATTCAGGCCCCTCCTCGCTGTACCAAACAGCCCTTCCGTCAACGGCCAGTGGACCAATCACCGTATAATGGTCCGTTGCTCTCCAGTTTTAATGTGCCCATTAAAGGGTTAAATTTAATTTAATTTTCACTGATGATCTGCTGTTTATTATCAACCATGCTTCATGGTGTCTGCTGCTAAATTATTAGCTCTATGCGACTCTCCCTGGGAGGCTGCATTACGCGTTACACCCGTATGTCCGTCTGTCCGTCCGTCTCTACCGTGCCCATTGTTAACTCGAAAACGGAAAACCGTACAACGTTCAGACTAAGAGGAGAGGTTACCGACGTCAGGGTAACTGGCAGAGCAAGTTTGAGGTCAAAATATCAAAGGTCAAGGTCAATGAAGGCAGTAAAAGGGAGGGTCGTATATATCGCATTGGCCACTGGGATGCACGTTCAGATTTCGTTCGTTAGAAGTCTTCCACGTACAGTATGGATGCTATGCTAGGCCTATTTTGTCGTGTGGTTTGCTGGCAGGTAACTTTCAGTACTTGACGTTTAGTTGATGATACTGAGCGTTAACGCAACCGGCATCAGCAAAAATGTAACTCAGCCGCATTCATTGGTGCAGTGAACTTGGTTATTAGCGGCCTTCCCTTAGGAGGTCGCGTACGCATTACACCCGTCCGCCTGTCCCGTGCCGTTTACTGAACGTGCCGACACACCATTTGTGCCGATGTGCCGTTTAACTGGCGGCAACCCGCCACTGCAATGGCCGGCTCGCAGCAGCAGGCTTGCTGTGTTAGTATGTGTACGTTGTCAGGCAGAGCCGCTATCGCACTCACGGCCGTCAATCACGCCGACATTCTTATTTAAATGTGCAAATAAATGATGAGCAAATGAGTTAGTAAGAAAGTAAAAGAACTATATAGCGCCGAATCTGTGAAAGAATCGGGACGAATTGTGCTGCTGATGATGAAAATGACGATGATGATGAGAATGAAAATGCACTGCAGGTACGGTGGCGGTACGAAGTTGCTGAACTGCCGTAACGCTGCCTGTCTGACAGCTGCCAAACTCGCTGCCAAGCACGGTCACGTTGCCTGCGTCCAGCTGCTCAACGCGCTGAAGAAACATGGCGTCGGCGGCGGCGCGGCGGGAGACAGCAAGCCGTCGGTGCACGAGACGCCGCCGGTCGCTGCAGTGCAGTCTGACGACGCCGGCGATGACGCTGGCGGTGGCGGCGGTACGGGGCAGGAGCCGAGCGACGCGATAGTCGTAGCAGTCGTCAAGCCGCCGACCGCCGTCGTCCACGATGCGGCGGCCGGTGACCGGGCCTCAGCCGTGCTGGCCCCAGCAGTAAGTGTTCTACCGGAGATATTCGAGACGCGCGATAAGGACAGATCTGCTGCGGCGCGTGCAGTCAAGACACCGACTGCGGCGACAATCACAGTCACTGAACAGTCAACCCGCCGTTGTAAGTCAGCACTACCTGCAGCACGTTATGGTAAGCGAACAGCCGTATAATTTCATTGTCGTCTAAGTATCGGTGTAAACTCTGCCAAACGAAGTAGCCTACATACACTTCATTAGAACTAGAGTTTTCAATTTTAAACATTGACCTGAATTCATAACTGTGATCCTGACCCTAACTGCAATAGTTCAAAGTTGCCGAAACGTAAAAAAGTTCATAGTTCATTTTTATCAGTAGCGGAACGCGCTATGAAAGTCGATATTGTTTGTTAATCAAGTATCAAAACTGTGTGGTCTGGCAATATTTGTTGGGCTGTATATACGTGCTCGGTGTGACCGCAGCCCCGCCCCTAAAACCGTTCCAGTGAAAACCGTTCCTCGATACCACTTGCAAACAAGTAGACTGTACCCAGAGAGCGCAAACCTCCGCCAACGCGTCTAACCTCAAGGAAACGTGATCCGGGATTTGAAGCCGGATTTCCAGACTGATCCAGATCCGAATCCGATCCGGATGTCTGCCGGATCACTCCCAAAATGTAGTGGATTCATTAACTTGTCGGCATCAGTCATTTCGCCGAGTGTCGTGAAAATCAGCCGGTGACTGTATGAGAAATGCTAATAAATGTCGTAAAATACGCTATTCCTCAGTGGTAATGGAAGTGCAAAAGTGATCCGGAATCCGTATCCAGGACCATATCACCACCAAAAGTTAATCAGTTCTTGCGATTGGTAGGCGCCCAATCGTAACACGAAGTTTTACGGAAATCGGCTGATTATTTTTTTTCAGAAATCCTGCTCACAGAACGACAGACAAACAGCAACGATTACACAACTCCGCCTTGGTGGAGTAATAATCAGATAACACGTGGTGCTGACTGCTGACTGTTGTATACAGCTGACGTCGGTGAGCGCAACGCGGCTGGACGGAGCACACGTCGAGCCAGCTCTGCAGCGTCGCGGACTTCCAGAAGTCGTGGTCAGCTGACGACGGACAGTGGTCGCACGAGCTGCTGCTTCAACCTACGTCGCACGGCTTGCCTGTGCGCCACGAGTCAAGGCTTTGCCGGCGACCTCGGCGGCGTCATCGAAGACTGTGTGTTCAGCCGAGCTATGGTCAACGCCACGCCGATCGCCGGCCCCAGTCCGGCCGAGCGCAGTAAGATGGAACGCTACCGGCGCTGCCGCAGTGCCGCCGCCGCTGCTGCCCGTCCCGCTACGGCCGTGCTGTGTCCCCGAACGCTGCGGACACGACGAGACGCGTTCCTGGCGCCTCAGCGATCGCGCCGTCCTGCTACGGCCGTCAGCCGTGTCACCAGTGCCCCGTCGACGAGCGGCCACGAGGACGATACGCCTCGCCGTCAGCTGAATGCCGTCGCCGACATGATACCTCGACTGTATCGGACGTACGGCTACCAGTTCACGTCATCCTACCGGCCGGCAGTCTCTCAGCTGCTTATGTCTCCGCCGACATCTCGGCCGGTGGGCGGTGAAGCGTCGGACGACGACGGCGCGACGGTGTCAGTGGTACAGCAGCAGGGGAGCAGTGTCATGCCGGTACGCCGTGCTGACCGTGACCGTGACCGTACCAGTAGCACGCGGTCACTCAAGCGTGACGCGTCTTCTCCAGTCAAACATAACCAAGTCTCCAAATAGGCCTAACTATAACTGCAGCTGTGTACCTGTAACTGAATAGCTATACATTAACTATAGGTGACTCAACACGACGCTCATAGGCCTACCGTATTCCCTATTGATGAATATCTTTATTCACCATATAAATGGTAGCAACCAGTGCTGTAGTTTAACTAGCTCATCTAAAGTGTGCAATAATATGACAGTGAGGTAAAAAAAACATTTTGTTAACACTGACATTTAAAAAAAAAACAATTGTTTGATAAATGCAAATAATGGTCCAGGCTTTCTCGATAGAATTAATCTGGAAACGCCTCTGACGACGGGCTGAGTATTAAAACTGATGCACGAGTTGTTGTAGACTACTTTATGCATGCACACATTTACTTTAGGATAGGACCTGCTATAACACTTCAGCCGTGACACTGGACTCTGGACTCTAATTAGTGAGCAAGTTAGGCCTATGCCATTATTGTAAGTTTGTGTCCAGCAGGTTAACGTGGAAGAAATGTTTGTTTGCTTTTTCGTATTTTTTTATTAAGCAATCAGCTTAGGACGTAGGATTTAATGACTATAAAGAAACGCAGTCTTGTTGTTTCTCATATACACTGTGTCTCAAAAAACCGGACCGCTACGATTAGTTTCAAGTTGCAAGAGATTCGAGAATTTGTGATTTCATTCAGGCTTGGTATGATAGATATCGATGATAGATACGTATCGTTGATATCATCCTATACATATCCGATAGTTTCAGTGACAAAAATATCTGACATATAACTGCTTACATTACAGGTGCTGTATGAATGCATTAAACTAATATAACATGGTCGGACTATAACAGAGCAACATGCAAACATGCCGCGTGAAGACTGTGGGCGAGATACTCTGATTTCAATTTTCTGCATTAGCTGTGTGTTTATATCATTACCTCCGACAACGGAGGAGGTAAATGCGATTGCCCGCGATGTTTGTCTGTCTGTCTGTCTGTTAGCAAGATTGTTCAAAAACGCGTGCAAGGATTTGGATGAAATTTTGCGTGTCGACAGATGTCGTAACATAGACCGTGGACGAACTGATTAACTTTTGAGCCTGATCCGGATTATTATTATTATTATTATTAACGACAGTATTTATCCTGCCGTAAGCAAAGCTTCAAGGACAGGTAACAAGGTCAGTTGTCAGCCGAATGATTGTCCAAACAGATGAGGCTTCAAGAGCCGCTTGAAAATGGCCAGCGACGGTGCAGAAACGATGTCAGCAGGCATTATAGTACAGATTATAGTACAGATGCCGGAACCTGATTGCTTTCTCCGATATCGTATGCGCTGCAACGTGGAATTTTATTACGTCGGAAAAAATCCCACGTACAGGTATTGGGCGCCCGTCGCTGCAGCGAGGCGTTGTTTTAAAATGGTTTTATTTACCGCGAGCCGTGGGAACACCTTTGTCGGAAGTACATGCGCTCTACCGAGTGCCCTTTTAGTTTCAACTTGCAGTTGCGGACTGCTGCATCATTTCTAGATTACTTATTCCATAGCTTTTACCACTTGCATTTAAGGACTGCGGGGCTGTCACACTGTCTAAATATTATTAGGTAATTTTTAATTGTCGTATTGGACAATTCAAATTTCCGAACTAGAACGCCGATGACGTTAAATCACCACCCGCGCGCTGCAGTGCATCGGAATGCAGCCATTTTCGACAGGGTTGGAAAATATCATGATATTTTCGAAAATATCAAAAATATCATGATATTTAAATATTTTCGATATTTTCCAGAAAATGAAAATTTCGAATAAGTAATATAACAATGGATGGAACACGCTGATGCCGTATTTAATGACTAATATAGTTACCAGTCATTTGTACCATACGTTAAAACTTAGTTTTCAGGCGAACTATACTACGTTACGTTCGCCTTATGGGATGAGCCGTCCGTCTGTGTCTGTCTGTCGTCTGTGACGTTGTTGCGCCGTACGCAAATGGTTAAAATTTTCGGCAATATTTTTGCACCATCTAATAGCTTAGGGACCGGACTTGAGCAGTTACTGTTAGATATGCATGAATTAGAATAGTAAGTAAGTAATAATAATGAAGGTTGATATTTTGAAAATATCAAAAAATATCATGACATTTTCGCTTGAAAATATCATGATACTATCGTGACATATATCGTTGATATATATCATTGATATTTTCGTGCCAACCCTGATTTTCGAACTCGTCCGAGCTTTTGACCACATCTTGCTCCCATAAAAATTTTGTGATGACATCTCAAACGACTCAAGAGTTGTCACGTTGAAAAATAGCCAAACGCACACACACACACACACACCCACAAACAGAACAGACAGCAGACACTACTGAAAACAATACCGCCTTCGCCACGCTGTCGCTGCGCGGGTGATGATAGGCATACAACACCCACTGCAGAGTGCAGAGCAGCACTTAGATAGTACTGTAATGGCCTACTTAATTATTTCTTTTTGAACTTTTGCTTTGGAGTTCTCTGACTGCAGGATTTTAAGATGATTTCTAGCTATTATGGCAAATGAAAACGATTTTTTTGCATGTAGACTAAGTCCCACGGTTAACAAAATTGCGATAAAAAATTACAGAAAAATAGCTCTGCGAGTTTAGAAGTTCTTTCGAGAACAACATTAAAACAATGACAATGATCGCAATACATCGTAACTATAGACAATATAGTAATACTGTGTGGTCCATAAAAAGGTAGCAGAAAACATTTCGTAATAACTTCAGCAAATCTTGACCAACTCTGATAATTTTTTGCACCACATTAACTAGAAATGAATGACGCACCTCGCCAAAATTGTCTCACTTCACCATGCATGTGTTAGCGTGCTACAATACAGAATCAGAAAACAACGCTTTTTGCCGCGCGATGCTATGCAAGCGCGGCCTTAACCGTCATGCGGTGTCTGTCCGTCACGTCCGTACGTTCTGTCAAAACGAATAAGCACATCTTCAAAATTTTTCACCATCGGGTATAGTACCAAACAGTATGGCAATATTCCTAGGGGAACCCTCCTAACGGGGGCGTCGAATGCAGGTGGGGTAGGCAGAAATCGCGATTCTGAGCCTATATCTGGCTTCACTGCGTGCTGTTAACGCTGCGACTGGCCAGGTGTTGTCAATACGACGCCGCCGGACCACCGGCAAGTTGTGTCACTTATCGCTGGTAGTAAGCGGCGGTGTTGGTAGCAGGAGACGACGAAGAAATGTTTATGACAAGAAGCCTCAACGTAACGCCAAAGACAACAGCACTGCAGCGCATTAACTGCACGCAGTGATAAATCTGTTGCCTACGTAACTAACAATAAAAGACTACTCGACGTTTTGTACTGTTGGAGCTAACTACTGACAGACACGAAGCATCGCGCGGTCTCATTGCGACAGCAGAGCTACTTGTTCATATGAGCGCTGAAGTTTTCTTCATAAAAGAATTAAAATACCGACATAAAATTCCCACGAAAAGTTTATAGGCCCAGGTGATGTGCAAAATGTCTACCTTTTTTTGTTAACCGTCAATCAAAAATACTTTTAGCGTGCGTCGACACAGCACACAGGCTGACAGTCGACGTTGCCACTGATCACTGGCGTCTCAACTCAACGTTTGTTTGCCAATAAGAGAACTGATACACAACAACACAACTGTACATGTACGTACACTGTGTCCGGATAGAACGGGTTAACGGGTTAGAGCAGTGGTGATCAACAAACTATGCTATT
>Ga0209149_1000257_pt1 | contig 21069 bp, 14 predicted proteins | sample WorMetTyACAVOLI2_FD_187423 | JGI IMG/M metagenome (GOLD analysis project Ga0209149, IMG submission 187423) | Marine gutless worms symbiont microbial communities from Max Planck institute for Marine Microbiology, Germany - Olavius algarvensis... ... | reverse complement strand
GAATAAACGAAAATGATGATGATGATGATGATGGTTCACATAGTTTTCATTATCAGGCAGAACATATACCGGAGTTTTTAAGGTCAAATTTCATGGCAGTTCTCAATGTTTTGCTCACGGTAACTGACTTATTTGCTTTACATTACATTACAAAATAAGAAAATTTTGTATATATCAAAGACCCAAAACACCCCTTACATTAAGTGTTACCTCCTGTTAAAGTGTCTCATAGTCAGATGGTTCTGTGGCATATATATATAACCATATCAAATTCCACTGGCCAAAACTTCACGTTATGGAAGGGACTTTGTACCATATTGCATTACCAAGAAGTTTTAGTTCTGCTGCATAATCTTCACGAATAGATTATTGGAGTATTTGATTGTTACACTGATTAGTTTTGCTTGAGTTACTGTTTAACTTTGTAATGTACTGTATCGTTTCAACGACTGTGGTTGCATTGGAAAAAATCTATCTATCTATATCTATCCTATGCTTGCTTGCTAATGACGAAATGTGTACACAAATGACGACTTTGATTCAGTATACCATACATGGATTCGTATTATTACAAAAATATAATATCATGACTCTGTACATCAACAATGTCAACTTGAACCAAGATCGATGACTTGTACAGCAACTGAACATGGACGGGCATTACCACTGATGTGTACACATTGCTGCATGGTCTGTCGGCTGAGTTACTTTACAATTTCTACAACAGCGAGAGACTGCAGCAATATGTACTTGGGAATAACACAGCATTTGATTATGTGGAATGTGTGAGAATTAGAATAGTGCACATCAGTACAGCTGCTTGTCTTGCTGTGTCCGTCTTGCACAACAATGCACATACAAGTAGACCAGAGAGGAACATACAATGAGTATAAAGCAGATGGGACCCGCCAGACTCCAGATGAGCAGATCGCCCGTGCGCATCCAGCAACTGCGACAAAATCAAATCAACAAAAGTAATTCTTACATACTGACAAGATGTGCAATTTAAAACCTGAGATCAATAACATACTAACAAGCAAATAGTTCATAAATTTGTCCAATGAGCAAACAAAATTATGAAAGAAATGTGACTACAACTGATTGTAATTATTGCAAAAGCAAATAATTTGCAATTACAAACAACGTTTCCTTAGAACACACCTTTGTCGACTGCCATATCCGTCGGTGTCAAGGCCAATAGAGAGTCCAACAACAATGCCAGGAATAACTATAACAAAAACCGGCAAATCGTTCTCGATATTATACTATTATATTCACAGACACTGTCAGTTCAGACTAACACCACAACCACAGTCAACTAAGTTAAGTATGAACACATTTACCAGGTAATAATCATTGTTTTACAACACACAGCTCATCTGTATGTATTTTATATATTTTCATGTGAATTTATCACATATGATAAAACATTATTGTATTGTACTATATTGCATTCCATAAAATGCCAGCAAAACGACAACCAGCTATTCTTTTATAAGCAAACTAGAATGTTGGCAATTCATGTGACAATTCCCAACATGACGGTCGCCCTACTTTTTGCTGCTTCAACTACAGCAGTTCAAGCTGTTACACTTCGCATCACCATTGTTAAGTAGCATGAGCTACAGTGTGTCTCAAAAACAACTGGACCGCTACAATTAATATGACATAACTTCATCAATTCATAACATTCACTAACTATTTTTGGCACAGATAGACCTTATTCAATTCTCCATTGACTATGATAAAAAGTTTATTAAATTGGCTTAGAACCAGCTGTGTTATTTCCATAAAAACAGTGGCGACTTGACACATATGACGAGCGCATTTCTGCATGGGCTGACTTTGAACAATGTATCATCGACAGGGCAATAAAGGAGTGGAAAAAATAATTGTGAGCCTGTGTCAATGCCGAAGGACAGCATTCGAACACATACTGTAACTTTTGACACCGCAAAACATTTCATTATTTTGATAGAAACACTGATGATTTAAAAGATTTATCTTTTCTGTTCATAAGGCAGCATAAACTGTGAAATGATGCGCAGTTAAGAATTGCTATGGTAACTCACATCAGCTGGTACTTTGCTGTAAACACAACTGTTTTCTAACTTTGTGGTTTAATTAAAAATATTGAGCACATGTTATCTCTAAAATTTTATTTAAATTAAAGAACTCTGATCGAGTTATGTCAAAATGTCGTAGGGTCCGGTTTTTTGAGACACAGACCGTCAAGTCACTACTGTTGTTATGGAAACCACGCAGCTGGTTCTAAGCCAATTTTACTTTTCAACTTGATGAATTGAGAATTGAATAAGGTCTCTCTGTGCCAAATATAATTAGTGAACGTTGTGAATTGGTGAAGTTATGTCATGATATTAATTGTAGCTGTCCAGTTTTTTTTGAGACACAGTGTATTATTTATCTTTCACTGTGATAGGGCAGCAACATAACAATTGCGACCTATTCCACTTCCTTCTTTTCTCGGTTTTCCTCTTACTGTAACACGTGCTTAACTACATCACGCGTCTTATATACTGATATCATTAATATGTTTCCTCCCAGAATCTATTTGTTGTCCCCCAAGGATTTTTGATATGCAGTCTACATCATCTGGTATGCCTACATGTATGGATGCCCCTGGGTCACGAGACCATGAACACATCCCCTATGAGGGTTGTTTGTCATCTTTTTGGCTAACACTGGTCATGTTCCACCTGCACACCAAATTTGAAGTGCCTATCTGTTCCGAAGATATTGCAGTGGTCTCGAGTGAAAATGGCTGTTGTACCAATGGTGCCCAAAACTAGTGCACTGAAGTTGAGTGTGAAAAACGTTGCAACTCCGGGTTGTTTGCCTTTCATTTATTTTGGGGGACACTTTAAGAAAATCGGCCGACATCGCAGGCGCTTTGAGAAAAAAAGAAACAACATTAAAACACTACGGTTCAGGTGTCACTTTAAGAAAATTGGCATAACAAAGTTTCTACTGGAGCTCTAGTCACATCATGCTGAAAAGTTTTGAGAATGTCAGTTGACAGACGTTGCAGGTGCTTTAAGAAAAAGAAAAAAAACAACAGTAAAACACTATGGTCTTTGCTCTATGCTACATCTACAGTAGGTGACCATAATAAAAAACTTTTTAAAAAAGATTAAAATCAACAAGTTAAAATGAGTAAAACCGAACCATAGCCGAGGATATAGTAGAATCTCATTGGTCCATGGTTGACGTCGCGGATGTCAGTCATACGTCGGTAAATGTGAAGACTTTCAACAAATATCCAACAGAAAGCACACAGAAAGAAGTAGTGCAGTATGATTGCAATTAATGTACAAACAACCTGCAAATCCACATCAACATTTCATTAGAATAGCAAATCAACATCATTCATTAGAATAGCATAAGCATACTCATTACTATAAAACACACTGCATAAAACGACTGCAATTTTTATCAATGAACAAAAAATAGCACACTAAATTCGAAAAAAAATTACATTATTCTTCAGCTTGAAAAAATTTCTACTTTAAAAACGATACATATTCCTAACACATTAATGTGCAGAATAACCTGAAAAATTTCATTTACTGCATGATACAGCTCTCCACATTCTTTACTCATTTCATAGAAAAGAAATGAAAATCATTAACACAAGAAGTGACCACAGTAATATTAGTGACTAAAATATCTTTTCAGTTTCGTCACTGTACATGTTTAAAACGTGTAGCACAGTAACATCTCTTAACAATTACTACTACAAATATGAGCATTTTCATGTCAAACAAGAAACTTAGCTATCGCAAAAAAGATCATGCGTCAGCAGCGCACACAAAGTAACAACAGTTAATTATAAATGGGGAAGTTTATAACGACGAAGGAAGCATGTGGCACACCAGTGGTAGTGGCTGTTGCCGGACACATAAATTTCAGGATGGGATAGTTTTTCACAGAGAGGAAACATTTGTGACATGCTTGGCCCGGCAACCGCGTCACCGATTTGACAGAAAATTGCTAAATGTATATACCTACCTGTATTCAATGCCCCCGTACAGGAGACCCCATTCAAATTTCACAAAGTTGTTTAGCATACGGCAACATCTCTGATCCACCACCCGACAGCTCCTGGTCATACCGTGCCACCGACTCCGCTTTTATGGCCGACGGGCCTTCTGTGTGGCTGGTCCGTCGGTCTGGAATTCCCTGCTGGACAGCTTGCAGAATCCAGTTATTGGCAGGAACAGTTTTAGACAATCTCTGAAGACGTTTCTGTTTGCAATGTACTGATCCATTCAGCGCATTAGAGGTTTAACGACGATGCACTATATAAATCAACTTTTTACTTACTTACTGGGAAAACTACAATGGTTTGGCTACCATATGCTGAAGTAAGTATGGTGACACATTAAACCATTTCAATACAATGCCAGAACGTGACAGACAGACAGACAGATGGACAGAATTGCTATATCAATATCAGGCATCAGCATTGCTGTGCTGATGTGCGATAAAAAAAACTAAAAATTTGACAATCTCTTCCATATATCCAGTACCTGGAATGACAGGGCTGTTCTGTCGATACCAGCAACAAAGGCAGCATTAGCAATAAACAGCGAGACCACCAGGTTTGTACGAATACTGTTAGCATTGCTGTCAATCCCACGCACAAACCAAAACAGCACAAATGCCACAGCAAGGCAGAATAGAGCCACTGCAAGACCCGAGTATGTGCTGACCTCCATTGCAAATGCTTTTGCTAATGTTGCCTGAAACGAAAGCACAAAATCCAGCATTACATCTATGAACAAAGAGAGACCAATTACAAATACATATCAAGGCTGTAAAGTGATTAATTTTTATCACTAATGACAGGAATTACAAAAGTATTTAAATAGATGACATGACATGATATGATGACTAACGAATCAGCTCCTGCCAAAAGAATTTGTCAAAAAAAATAACAATTAGGAAGTACAAATTCATTTAGTACATATAAGTTAATACAATGCGTACAATATTTATGCCGAAAATTTTTGTTCTAATATATTAGTTCTTACATCATCATCAGATAAATCCATGAGAAGTGCAAATGTTGAGAGATGCATGCAGCGACATTCTGCATATCTATACTGTGACTGCTCGTATCTGCTTATTAGCTCACATCCTTCCTCCGACCAGTAGCCATCCAGCGACCTAGCACAAGATGCACACTCACTCAAACAAAAGATGCACACTCACAAAACAACAGAACTAAAATATACATCACAAAAAGCAACTACGGTCGAAATATTTGGCTTTCTATGTAACCGTTTAGCTTCCCTGGTTACTACCAATTAGGCTATTTCCCATAAAGGAGTCCCTTGGGGGTTGCTGGAGCGAGATATTTTGCAGTTTGCAAGTTTGCAACACCTTTCTGGTGTTGAACAAACAGCACTAACATATCAGTATTGATCATCACTTCAGGCTTGCACTACTAGGATTGTGTAGTGCTACTCGTAGCCAACAGCATCCAAAGTGGCTAATTCTGAGCCATGTTGACTGTTCAAGTTAGCCTCCAAAGTGGCTAATTCTGTGAAATGTTGACTGCTTCAGTCAATGTGAGATTGCGAGACTTAAGGTCATCAAAGTCTGTCTTAATCCACGTAATCCGAGGATGTCCAGGTGGTCTTTTCCAATCTTCCAGTGGAGATGCAGTTAAAATCTTCTTACATATTATTTAAATATACTGCTCATAAAATATTCATACTCTTCATACAAAAAAATCCCATGATTATTTACCCTTCTGAATGAATCCACGACACACAACGTGGATTGGAACGACCTGCAGACAGCAACTGACGGAAATGAAAAATCACTGGTTCAGTAACGTGAATGTTCTTCAGTGACGTTCCGTTAATAACACTGAGAGAAAACACTGCAGAATTCACTACTACTGGCACCTCACTATTCAGTCTACAACAATACACACAGAACAATGCTACCAACTTGCCAAGAAATAAAACTCACTCTTGTAGTGTGTACTATTTCTTTTATAACTTGATTTACTTGTACTGACAATTGCAGTATGTCACATTGCTCAATAAAGAATACGATGATGATGATGATGACTGCAATTCTTAAAATTCCATATCTTAACTAAGCTGGCAAATGCTCCATATTCACAACACACGACACAATGGCAAACCAGAGGCCATAAATACAGTGTCATGACTGTCATTGCTCGTACAACCTCGACGTTTTGGTAGGCGTCATCAGTTCACCAAGTGTCCGATACAAGGCGTAACCAGTAACAGCTGCCAGTCTGTTGCCAGCGAAAATCCTCTTTGAAACAGATGCTAAAATGCATACCAAAAACATTTTCAGTAGACATTATTTAAACATAAGTTATGAAACCAACAGGTTCACACTGAGTTTTAATGACCGCAATAGACTTAAGGTCTGTTTATAGCGACACAACTCAACTCAACGTCGAGTTGAGTTGCGTTGCTACAGACACTTTGCCGACGCAACTCAATTCAACTTGACATTCAACTCGACGTCGAGTTGTGTCGCTATAGACATGCTCAGTGAGGGTGTCTATAGCGACACAACTCAACTCAACTGACCCAGTTGAACAGTGTACAGCCAATCAAGCGCGAAGCAAGTCAGTCGTGTTTTTGTTTATGACGTCATGACCTACAAACTGAGTCAACTGGGTCACTGCGTTCATTGATAGGTGACAGTTGTTCACGCTGCGAACGTGTCGACAACTCGATGTAGAGTTGAGTTGAGTTGCATCAGCGTCGCTATAGACACTTCGCCAATGCAACTCCAATAAGGAAAAAGTATTTTATACCATTATGCATTACAGCACAACATCCGTCCAGTAACTGTACACTGGTGTAAGTCTGGTATGTTTAATAAACATGGATTCACCTAGAAACAATACAGTTTAGCTACCTCAACTGGATTGACCAGGTCTAACCATATAGCTTCTTCTCATACAGCAATTAACGTTATTTTCAAGCCAATATTTTGTATGGCTACTCTTAAATGAGAACAACCCGTAGCAGGTTATCTGTACCAGCAGAGAGATACCCCTCATAGAGAGCACTGTCATTTTTGCCCTCAAAGGAGCTAGCTGTTGCCTGAAGTTCTTCAGTCCTAAGACGTCCATTCAGGATTATCAAATCACCACAACGTTAACCCTTTGACAAAAACTCATAAAACTAAAATATCATTCCAATTATAGAAGATATCATACACAATGCAGTGTCATCAGGCACGATTTTAGAAAAGGACTGAACAATGATGACACCCAGTAAGTGAAGAGTGAGTTGTATTTACCGGACGAAGTCGGCATCTGTAGCATTGACCGAGGAAGCACGACACGAGTGGACTTGTCAAAAATATCAGGATTTTGAACCTTGTTGTTGTATTTAGGAACAGGTATGGACATGATATTTGTAACAGCAACAAAGTCAAGTCCAATCACTACATTCATAAAACACAACATCAAGCGTGCCATCATGGGTAAAACTTGGTGCATGCCACATACACACTGATACCAAACTAGATGGCACTCTATAGAGGTGATTGATGCCATGCCGATGCCATGCCCATGCCGACTGATTTTGTCCGGTGCATGACCAAAATTTCATACCTACTGACTTTGAAGGTCAAAGTCACTGTCAAGGTCATTACACTGGGTGGACAACGCTTACATACGTAGCCTAGCTAAATCTTACACAGCACAAAGTTGAAATATGACCTTTTTTGATCATATGACCTTTACTCTGACCCACAAAATGAATGGAGATGTACGGATCGACAAGTAGTAACTATCTACCAAATATGATCAAAACATCTTCAGCTGTTTTGCTAGTAAAGTGCAAACACATACTAACTAACAGACAGTACTGAAACCCTACTCCGTGCTCGACTACCTTCGGCATGGGAAATAATCAGTATACAATCTGAGACATACCAATGTTGTCATGTACAGCATCGAATGGCTGAGTAAAGGTCTGCGGCATGTTGCGAGCCAGTACACCAGTATACTTCTCGACTGCACTCATTAGATCAACTAGTGCCTGCGGCTGAACCAACAGAATACGATGCCATGCTTCTCTGCTTCTTAAATCCAGTACTCGACCGATACTGTTTGCAACATGCTGAAAAATTAAAAAGAAACAATACTGACAGTGGTACAATGGTAAAAGTAAACAAAATTACCAAAAGCAAAGCTATTTCTGTTTTGCTAATAAAAAAATCTACAGTATACAAAAAGTCAGACAAAATTTGGCCAGTAATATCTACAGTCACATTATTTACCCAATGCCTGCTTCAATTTGACCCCAAACTGCCAAAAATCCATCAATTAAATTTGAGATGGGAGAGTAAATTTACTGCGCATCGTAGAAATGCTATTATTTAATAACCTGACTACCGTCTCAACAACAAAGTTCTGAAACATCATCTGCTACACAGTTATCAGAAAACTGCAGAAATAGCTTCAACGAATTAGACCAATCACCACCTGTACAAAATTGCGATCCTGTGTGTGTGTTAAATTGAGGCCGGACTGGAGCGACTCATAGCGCAGCACATGAATGACAAGTCGCGATGTCACGTCGATATCGTTGTCATGCAGAACAGCAGGATACAGCGTCGCATTTGTTGCTTCATTCAAGTGAAACATTATGCTCTTGGCAACAAATGTATTTATCTCCAGCTGCTGCCTCTCCACTGCCAGCAGCTATATACAACACCAAATGCGACAATAATATTGACTCACTACATATTTAATGATCTATCAGATAATTCAGAAAAAAGCACCTAAATTCATTATAATTCTATAAATATCATGAAAATCACAGTATCATCACTTTATATGGTATGACTATTATAAAATTAAATACAGCTGTATTAATAATTTATACTATTACTAAGAGCTACAGGCTACAGCAATGGGTATCAGAAAAAACATATCACATGACAAAATGCTGGAAGTACATACCTGTGATTTGAGATTGACGAATGCATCTGAAATGCAGTCAGATAGATCGGGCTCAAGCCAACCATCTACTGTGCCATTACACAGTCGGACAGCTGTACCACTGGCACGGCGAGGACAATCCTGGCGTGCCAGAGAACCAAACGGCGTACGCTTCCACCAAATGCCACTGTAAAATGATCGAGGACATGCATCGTAGACAACCTCACAGCCTCGTAGTGTCACCTCGGCAAATCGGCTGGCACACACATCACACCGTCGGCCAATAACACCACTGCGGCAGTGACATTGTCCTGTTGATATATTACACGACCGACCGTGGGAACCAACGTCGTAACAGTCACATGGGTAGCACGTGTCGTCGACGCGATAATGATACACCTGCACAGCATAAATCCACGCAAATAATGTACATAGCCACACACCAGGTTAAAAACTCACAAAACAAAAATATCGCCACTGTGATAAAAAGCTACTGAGCAACCACATTTTCGCAAGAAGGAGGCAGTACATAGTGTTTCATTGTAACTATGGGTCTATCTTGCTTAGTTTTGGAGATACGACCATGGGACAGACAGTAGACAGACTAATGTCGGCAACCAATGCATATCTTGGCCCTTAAGGCGGGCAAGCAACAAATTAACACTATAAATCAAAATGCATCACATCCAAGGCAATGAAATATTGCCAGGATGTGTAATCAAATGCTTTTCTGTTAAAACTATCAAAGCTTTTTATTTGTCAAATCGCAACTTTATGGATGCAGAGGGTTTGACTATAGCCCACAGTTTAACTATAGCCCACAAACTGTCAAAATTTGGCATAATGCCTATAAATTTGCCCCAAATGGGAGTATAGTTAAGTAATTTTTACAAACTTTTATAGGACTGATCAAAGCATAGGTCCACTCTCGCATGAAAAATTTCACTGTCATCAGTACAGAAATATGGGTTTATAGCTTCCAAAATCATTACAAATTTCGAATTTTTGGTATAAGTTTGCCCTCATCAGGCAAATATCCCTTAAGCAATTCTTACAAAATTTGGCACGGGGAGCAAAACCTAGGTCCATTGCAGCATGCCAAATTTCACCACTATAGGTATAGAAATGTGGGCTTAAGTCCCCCAAAATTTGAAAATTTCTGCAATAAATTTGGCCCCAAAGGGGCAAATCCCTGCAAGTGATTCTTACAAAATTTGGCATGAGCAAGGTCCACTCTCTCATGCCAAATTTCACCATTATTGGTTTAGGAAATGTGAGCTTACTGCCCCCAAAATTTGTTATTTATGAGCAGAATTCCAAATTTTTATTGTTTCTGAGGCTACAATCCCACATTTCTACACCAATAAACGTGAAATTTGGCATGAGGCAGAATACTTCCCCCGCACCAAATTTCACATTTATTGGCGCAATGTATCGCCCCTGTGGGGTGAAAAAACCACTTTTTGTACCACTGAGTAAACAAAATTCCAGCATGCTGCCCTGCAAGCAGTCCTGCCAGTAATAACAAAGAAATGTAGCATTGTGAAACTGATTATTGCATTTGATGCTATGGAATAATGGATGTCACTGTTCAGTCAACAAGTCACGACAGCACAGTGACTAATGAAGGGCTTAGAGAAGTCGAGCAGTCAACATCTAATGTTGGCTGCATACAGCATGTCGGGGTCTCACTGTAAACTATGCAATTATTTCAGCAATTATGCCAGAGTTAATGCAACAAGTCACTCTGAGATGTAATGGCACGTACCCTGCAATTGCACTGCCCCGTCTGCTTGTCACAACTTGGATCAAAGCCTCGATCCTTCGGACAGTTGCAAGGTCCACAGATAGGTGACCCCCACCACGATGAAGGGCATGTTTGATTGACAGACTGTTCACAGTAGCGGCCTGTGTGATGCTCATCACATCGGCAAATATAGCCATCTGAAGAATTATCCAATGCAGCACACTCCAGCGCCCCCTCGTGGCACGGATTGTAGATATCACAAATCTTGTTGCATTCTATTCCGATGCGCCCTGCACATCACAGTCATAGCAACTCTTATTGTTTCCTGTTAACTGATACATACGCGTTGTGATATTTACACATGCTAAAATAAACCCGTAACACATTAATCTTATTATCACACACACGACATGGTATTTCACAACCCCGGCAAACCTGAGAATCAGACACAAACCAGGACGACAGAGGCAAGAGGTTGCATTCCAGCTGCTGACACAGGTGCTCCGGTCTTTTGGGCACAAGAACTCACCACGAGTCTCACATGGATCAGTGACATTGCAGCCGACGGCAGCATTGTGAGTGTCAGGGTCTGACAGCAGAACACCACGACCCGTCCCAACATGCATTTCCTACAGCAACAACAGCTATCTCATACACAATGAATTATTCGGTACTGTATTGTTCAACCATTATGAATGATTAAGAAAAAATTTAGTAATAAGCACTCAAGTAATAGCAATTCTTAATACAGCAACTTTTAAGGTCAGATTAACAAGGCCGACTGCAATAATTTATTAGACATGCATTGTATTCAAATTATTTTGCACACAGCAGACTGTAAACAGTCCGTGAAAAGTGACTGAAGTTTGTATATCTAACATTACAGCAGTCATAAATCTTATTATCTAACATATCCTGCTCATCATATTCATTCAGCTTTCATGCTTTTCGTACTTTAGTTTCATCTCTGTACCAGACACCAGATAGCTTATTAAAACTCTTGCGACTCCACAACAGGAAAACACATGACACGAACACATAAGATAATAGAAAAAATATTGAGAACAAAATCAACAAAGTGCACAGAGGACAATGACTGTAAATCATGGTTTGATGCAAATTATGGACTGGTAGAAGTTCAGGCGACAGTTTATAAATGAACAGTACTTTTTGTGCATGAATGCAGCCTTGGAAGGGGATTGGAAGCTCTCGGCCTAGAGTAGACAGACGTGTCCCACAGAGACTGGAGCAAGTGGTAGAGAGTCGGCTTACAAATGCTCTGAAAAAATAATCTTGAAAGATCATCACGTCTGTGTTCTAATAATTTAAGTTCAGCGACAACTAGGACATAATATCTCGTGTGACATTAAGAATAATATGGATGGCCTGTGCAGGAGTGATGAGGTGATGCCAGACCGGTGCAGTGTACTCCAGAACAGGGCAGTTTACAAGCAGTATAAAAGTGGAGAAGCTTTTCTCGTGGAACCCCCGCTCTATTTCGCTGCTTCAAAAGACACAGCCGTTTGCTAGCTTTTGTTGTGATATTAATGTGCATAGAGCCGCAGAGATTTCTATCAAGGTGGACTCCGAATTATTTAAATGTGGTGACGCATTCCACTACATGTCACGAGGTCAAAAGAGGCGGCAAGATGATCGAAATGATGGAACCAAGAATAACTTCTTTGGTTCTGGATGTATTGCATATCATTGTTGGCAGTCCAGGAAATGAGGAAAGTGAAGTATTACCATACTGCTTGCAGAACCCGCTGACGGGTGACACAGTATGCTAACTACAGTTATCTGTTATACACAAACCTAGAACAACCGCGGATTACAGCATCGCATTCAGTAGGAAACAGCAAACATTGTGGATGGCAAGGCACGGACCTTAACACAGCCGACGAATCCATCTCTGACATGTCCCGATGTTGCTTCTCGTGCTCCGACGACAATACGACCAACAGTTTGTCCGACAATGGACTCTGTCATCGGTTTTGTCACCTATCATAATCAGTTTCAACACAGCAAGAAGTCAGACTTTTACCATCACACTAAAAATGGGCATCCAGTTCAACAGATAAATGTACATTGTACATAGAGAATTACTATTGTTAGACAGCACTAACTTTTCTTCAGTATGAAGTAATTACAAAATGAGAAATAATGACCAATGTTAATTGAGTGAAAGACATTTAAAAATGACATTAAAATGACATACAAAAAAACTGTGATGCACATGCTGTTCAGAAGTATTAACTTTATTGCTCACTGTCTGTAGTCAATCGAGAAAACTGTCTTACGATCAGTTTTTCACATCTTGATTTTCCACAAAAATAATTCACAACATGCTAGTAGTAACGAAAACAAAGAAAACAAAAGAATAAAAATTTATTACATCATTTGTATACACTTTTAGGCCTATCAATTGAGCTGACGAACAGCATAAATATCACAATTTTTTATCACCTATACAATATCAAAACTGCCAGACAGTCAGGTACGTTTTGTCAATTACATCACAGTATTAAATTAGACATACCTGTGCTAGACCATAGTCAACATCAATGACAAGCTCAGTCGATGTCCACCTCACTTGCACACAATGCCACTTGCCGTCACTGACAATAGTACTGGAGAGTGATATTACATGAGATGAGACTGCATACTGCAGAACTCCATGGTCAAGCTTTAACAACACATAGTCCAGCTTTATTATTACAGCAATTATATAATGCCAAATAAAATGAAACGACAAAGTAAACTGCCACAAAAATAACTACCGATGAAAATAATTGTTAAAAACTTAACACAGTGTTAGCTTTACAAAAATAACAATAATCTCTAATTTTGATTAACAGGCCCCTAGATGTTCAAAAAAACTAGTTCTGATAGTTTATTAAACGTCAGCCAACTTGTTGTATGTATATATATATATAATATAATATAACCTAAAACAATGAAAAATATTTCTGCATAGAACAGGTGTAGCTTACGATACAGAAAAGTTTCTGAAAGCAGAACTTATCAAGGTCAAGAAGCTCAGCAGTTGCAGAGTAGCTGTGCAGTGCTCCATGTCATTGAAAAGTTTGCTAATTCATTCAAGATCATTTGTAATTATGTCGCTAAGTAATGTATCTTGTGCTTGTTAGCATTACACTGTAACTACGTCCATCTTGTATCATTATTGAAATAGTCATAGTCAATGTCGAATAAGAGTGTATCCTTATTATCTGGGTTACGGTCATTCAATGTCATTGAAAGTGGCACCATTCAGATAGGTGTGTCACAGTAACTATGGCCCTATCTTGTATCGCTTCCAAGATAAAGCAATACGATGGTTGAAAATCGCAATTTCTTCATACCCCACCTGCACTTAATGCTCCAGTTAAGGAAGACCCCATTGCAATTTTGCCACAATATTTCATAAAGAGAATCGTGGGGCTATCAGAAGTTGAAAAAGTATGAGGATATATGTAGCCGTTTCCACACAATATACAAATGTGACAGATGTCTGGACAGATAGACACCATGCAGGGTGCACTGTGCATAGTATCGCATAGCAAAAATAGTTCTGCTTGGCTCACATACAAGAAAAGAATCGGCATTAAAATTATTATTATCATTAATTTATGCAGCTCTATAAATAACACATTTATTATAACAGGACAAAACCAGGACAGACGTAGGTAGCATCAGCAGCAATGCCGACCTGAATGACAAGAACATGCTGTGGGCCAACACCAACGTATACAGACATCAAGACAGCCGAGGACTGACGTGTGCGAAACAACAGTGAGTTCAGCCACGGCAATCGAACATTCGCCAGACCATGACTCTCGGCAAACATGATGTACCCATCACCTTGCAGCTTCCATGAAGTTCCACTTACTGCAGCAGCAAAACCGCACGTCCGCCATAATTTCACATTATCATTTTGCACGTACGAGGCTAAGCAATTAATGTAATTTAGGACTGCAATAAATAATTTTCAAAAAAAAACTATTAGTAACATTTTATTACACAACTGAGCAACACCTTCTACTACTGGTTTTTTTTGTGACCAATCTAATTTGGCATGATCATGTGCGCAAATCCAAAGTCACAGCCTGCACCAGCCTACTCTCTGTCACTGATACTATTACCAAACATTTCATTTCGTGAATGCTTTAACTGCAACATTCTACAGCAACGTGACTGCACAGTCATCAGCTGAGTTAAGCCGAAGCAGATCACCATCAAATCTGATTAGCGGACTTGACTTATCATCTGTACACCGCCGCATTGACACTTATCTGATGATGCCATGTGCCATTTGTGGAGATTAGCAGCACAACGGCCCTGTCCAGTACCGAAGAAGTTTAACATAAACCACGCTGAACGACTGAGATTGAAAGCCAGATAGTAGGGTCAGAAATGAGATTCTTGTTGGCCACAGAGACAGACTGCCATTCGTCTCTCCACTGGGATGAAGTGCCAGCTGGGGACAGGTCAGACCAAATCGGCTTTCTGGAAGTTAGGCGAGGTGGAGGGTGGTTGAAGAAGTATTACCAAACGACACGGCACAATATTCGGTCATGTGGTCAGAATGTCTCCACGGACGCCGGCCAACAAACTCACGTCGACCTATCAGTTGATAGACCTCCATATTCCTCCTGGAAAACATGGACCTGGTCGACTGTGTGACCGTTAGCTAGTCCAACTACGTCATGAAAACCAATGCCCATCATCTGATCTATGGCACTGCACTGTCTGCCATAGCATTCTGCAGTGATGCTACGGTCTTTAATAACTATGCGTTAATGACGTCAACAACGAATCGAATTTTCTCGGTTACTGCTAACTCTCCCAAAAGGAAAATGTTCAAGATTCCTAGACTCGGATTTTTACGGGCCCAGCTGCCCTCCCTGTTACCCAATAAAGGGTGTCAAAGCACCAACAGGGTTTTATTACCTGACTGACTACAGTCTTTTCCTGTCCAACCTTCCTTGCACTCACATCGATAGCCATTCCACACTTCTGAGCAGTTCCCTGGATTAGCACACATAGCAGTGTGTTATGGACACATAAGACATTGTAAATAGATTATGTGATTTCTAGAATAAACACCGTAATATTTCAGCTGACAAATCAGGATTCACATGTAACTTATTACAAACTACCAACACTACGAATGGAGCCAAAATTATGTCACGACAGTAGTAATTTTAAAATAAAAACGAACTTTAAACAAATAAACTCGTGCAACAATCTAAAATATTTAACAAGCAATCCTAGGTTAATTATCAGTTCATGCATGTTGAAAGGCAGAACCTGAGTTGTGACACGGTGACGACTGACAGAATTTTGCTTTTGCTGCACATCCTTCTACAGTCCCGTTGTTCCACACGTATGTCGACAGGTCAACCATACGTCCGTCTATGTACAAGTCTTGAATGCAGCCAATGAAGCTACTGGTGTAAACTACTCTGTGTTTTCCAGCTGAGTAATATCCTGAAGACAGTCCACCAAGTTGAAACGGACCGGTCAGATCAAGAAATCGATGACAAGTCTCCGTAACATCTTGACACCTAGAAAACACAGAAAAAACAAAGCTTAAATGTTAGGCATTTTATTCAAGAATTCTATGCTACAACTTTCCTACTTCATGCAGTGCTGGTCAATTTACAGTGCACATCAGATACACAACAGACTACAAACTAAATATTAACGAAACGAAACAAATAGATTAATCCAAACTGAAAAGTTCTTCAATGATCCTGAGTCATCCGAATGCAAATTGAAGTGGAAGGTTATAGACGATTCTCTACAAGAAGCTGCCATAATAACGTACTTCTGTTACTTTCACTTCAATCAGATGCATCAGTTATCAGTTATAAAAATTTATTCAGCACACACAAACTTCGTCCTAAAATGGAATCGGAGGCGCGACCAGATTAAGGTGCTAGTTGCCCACGTGGCAGCGGAAGTAGTATGTCTTGAGCTCTGACTGAAAGCACGAAAGTGTATTGCATTGACGCAGCTCGTGTGGTAACCGATTCCAAACTCGTGGTCCAGCTACAGAAAAGCGACAAATACCAAGTGAAGTGTCAGCATGAGGAACGGTTAACACATACATGTACTACGTTAGCTGAGAAGTACTAAATGCATTCACTGTTGGTACACACCGTGGATCAAGCTGCTGAGTGTCTCGACCAGCACACGTGTAATTGCCGATCTTGCTACCGTATCGAACAGACAGCTCAACATCACATTCTTCTCCGACGGACACCGTTGCCGTCTGCAATAATATGCAATGCTGTCAGTACAACCAAACAGCCATCACTTCAGTCAGACTGAAAAACTGAAACTTGTTGATGTCCAACCAATACTGAACACAACAGTTACGAAAAATGCTTCCTGAGATCTGACTAACAAGAACAACGTAAACGACAACTACAAATCTGCTTTACATCCAGGCCATTTGAGCTACAAGCAACACAATGCTACATAATGCTACTTAAATTGTTATTATCAGTACCATTAGGCAAACTTATATAGCACTCAAACATCGTCCAAGAGGTTGAATCGGGAGTGCTGGGTGACCAATATGTTAGGCTGAGAAGGCTAGAAGACGGACAAAACTCTAGTGCAACATAACTACAACTATCTATTGTCTTTCATGAAACTGATGTGCATCCAAATTTCTAACTTGCACCTTCATTCATTTATTTACGCTTTACTTTTCGTACATATAAACAGAACACTAATTGGTCACCAGAACAAATATTCCACACATATAACAAAAGAGCACAAAAAGAGTTCAAACCTCGGCCAGCAACACAGTGTTGACACCTTGCAAATCGTAAAGTTGGAAATTTTTATACTCATTTGTACTGGCTAGGTTTTATTGCTGAGGTAATTCTTTTACGTTATTTTAGACATATTCCAGGAATCAGGATCTAGGTCACCATAGAAGCTAACGGTTTCTTGTCTAGTAGCCTTCACCTTTCATAAATTTTTATGACAACTGATTGATAACTTTTGACTAATCCAGCAACAAACCAACCAACACACAGCATCAAAAACACTACCTCGTTGGTGAAGGTAAATAGTAATTCAGAAGCGAGAAGCAGCAACTAACTCGGTTGAGGTAGTTGACAGTGACTTGATGCCAGTGTCCATCACTTAGCTGAACACCGGGCAGAGCGAACGCAGCAACACGAGTCACGTCGGCGCCGAGCGAGAACGCGAACTCGACGTGGTCGTCGACGAGCTGCAGCGCCACGAAGTCGTGCTTCTCGTTGTAGCGACCGTTGTAGAACAGTACGCCGTTCCTCTCTCGCGTCGCAAAGCTACAACCGATGCGTTTGTAGTCGTCAGATCATCTCAACATCGCCAATACTACGCTCACTACTACTACTCTACTTGACAATGTCTCTGCCATCTATAACACCGAGGATCACTGCTGAAATCTATGAAATAATACCGCCTATATGACACACTTCATACCAAGCAAACTGATGACATGCGGTGGGCTTTAACAACGCCAAAATTAAATTATTCAAGAAGGGGGGGGGGCACAAGCCTGGATCCACATGTCACGACTGATTGGGATCTGGGACAATGCCAAAATGTATCGATGCGACCTGTTGCTTGTGTAAATCACGTCACCCTTAGTGAAAATCAGCCAATCACTGTACGAGAAATGGTCAAAAATATCGTAGATGCCCTATCTTGAAATGTTACGGAAAGTGGAAAAGTGATGCTGGATGATGGATCTACATCCGGAATCAGATCAACACCAAAATTTAACCACTTCTAGAAGGTCATCCCTTGCCCGTGCCTACCACGTTCGGTCGACGTTCATCTACATGTTCGTCAGCTATCTTGCAGACAGACGGACACACAGCCAGACGCACAGGGTCAACACAATACCTCTTCCGCCTCTATACAGAGGGGTGCAGATAATTATTATTAGTATCATCATCATCATCATCATCATCATCATCATTAACAACGACATAAACAACATCGACAACAATGTCATCATAGCAGCGTTAGTAAAGTGCACTAGGCACTCAAGGAAGGTTTACAATGACAGTAAGGGACCATTTATCCATTTATGACGTCCACACAATTTCAGCAAAGTATCACCTCTCCTACCGCTCTGTCCACATGCGTCCACATAAGCCTTTACCCTCTCTTCCCCACTGTGGACGTTCACAAAACTTTTTAACTTTGTTAAGTACCCCCCCCCCCTCTGTGTGGACGTCATAAATGGATGGTCCCTAACGAAGAGAAACGTGTTTATCTGAGATGGCACGTAACACGGTCAGTGTCGATATCTGTCCAAGTGTCAGTCGTGGTCAGTCTGCCTGCAGTCAGTCGTGTCCAGTAACAGTGGCGTCACAGCGCAAAACATCCGCCTGACGCCACAGGACGTGCACGTGCTGTCGCTGAATCAGCACGACGTTCAATAAACACGTACGCGCTTGCTCTAACGAGCCATCTACCAGCCTCAGCCTAAAGCCGATGACACACAGACAGAAATCAGCCGAATTCTCCAGACGACCGGTGTCCAAGTCTCCTGTAGATAATGTACGAAACGTAATTTCATGTCAGTTCCTAGTATTGTTCATAAATGGCGCTAGCAATCATCTGATTTACTATTGTGTGGCACTGACTTAAGCTGTTTGTCCCGTATAGCTCCATGGCCCTGGTAATAACACTGTATAATGCATGCTATGAGCTGGACGCGGGGTAGCAGCGCTTGCTTGCTCGAGACGGGTCAGCTGTGCGGTCAATACTGGGACGTTCAAAGGCGCGGTGTGCCGGTGTGGCCGCCCGCGGTCCGGTCGTTTATCCGCTGTCTGGGCGCCGCGGTGGGTGGAGCGGCGTGCCAAGCAGCGTCTCGTACACCATTTGCACGTCATCAATCAACTGCTGGTTGATGCCCGCTAGTATCATCAAGGAGGCTGCGACACACAGAATGCTTGCTGCCTGCAAGCCTCCTATCAGTCCAATGCAGACACCACCACATCACTCCGTCCGTCTGCAGTTCTTCCTTTGCAATCAATTATACATGTGAACGCGACGCTCTTCCAACGTCTCAGAAATGACCTCGACTCTGTCGAGTGGAACGTTAAACCCTACTACACAATTTCTTCCAACGTAATGACGTCATTGTGACGTAAGTTTTGTCGTGGTGCAGTTTAGATAATCGTTCGTTTTGTAATTCAATACAGTTTGCAAGGTTCTTATCGCGCGTCAGCATACTGTCGCGCGATACTGATATAGCAAATCTGTCTGTCTGTCTGTCCGTACGTCTGTCCGTCCGTCCGTTATGTTCCGGTATTGTACGAAAACGGCTTAACGTACTGTCACAGTTTTTTCACCATACGGTAGCCCAATCATTCTAGTTTATCAGCGTCAAATATTTTCACGAAATTCCGACGGGGTCACCCACTGCGGGGGCGCTTAATACAGGTGGGGTATAAAAATTTCCCGATTTTGGACCAATAACTCGCTATATCTCGTAAATGATACAAGATATCGTCACAGTTACTATGGAGTGCAAATAGGAACTTATATGTGATCTATCAAATGGTGCCATTTTAAATGACCTTGACTGACCTCCAACCCACATTTCAAGGTCACGATAATATTCAACGTCAAATAACTCGACTACTGCTAAGTCGTGTACAATCTATCCAATGGTTCCGTTTACAGGAACCTCGAGTGACCCTTAACCTAGATTTCAAGGTCACAGGTTTATTAGGCCTACAAATGCCCTCGACGTATTGTGTGCGCAGCTGACGCGCGATCTGTCTGTGATAGCTAAGTTCTTGTTAACTAAAATAATATATACACATCTTTATTCACGGAGGAAATGGTACACATAAAATAAACAACAAATTGATTCCTGTTATTATCTAACTGGGTCGGCTTCTCGCCCAGTGCCGTCCAGTATAGGGAACACCACTAGTTTCGATAGATCGCTTATCCAACACACGTGCCCTAAGTGGTTCAACATTTTGCTAACAAATACACGGATGGATGGAACTATCTTTCAATGATAAGCACTTACCACTAACTTCAAGTTATCAATCCTCACACTTTGAAACCATTACAAGGCAGTATTATAGTCACTAGTTCAAATACACTGGCAGTGGCGGTTCTGGGGTTTCTATTTTGAAAGAGCCACTGGGGTGGCGACACTTTCATCTGGGGGGGAGGGCACACAACTAATACTTTCGTGCTGAACTACCGGGTATGTAATTGCTTATATCAAATTATAAACACATAAACACAAGCAAATTCATTAGTTAATATGTAATGTAGGTCATTAGAATGTCACAAAACATGAAAG
>Ga0209149_1000254_pt1 | contig 21175 bp, 5 predicted proteins | sample WorMetTyACAVOLI2_FD_187423 | JGI IMG/M metagenome (GOLD analysis project Ga0209149, IMG submission 187423) | Marine gutless worms symbiont microbial communities from Max Planck institute for Marine Microbiology, Germany - Olavius algarvensis... ... | reverse complement strand
ACCGAGAGATTCATCTCATACAATTGCACACTTTAGGTTAAGTGGTCACAGTCTACTAATCCAAAGGGTCACTACAGTCCGAAGAGTCATCAGTCCGAAAGGCTACTTGTTAGAATTAGGATTAAGGTTAAGGTTAGGATCAGCAACCTTTCAGATTAATGACCATTCGGAATAGTGACCCTTCGGACTAGCCTTACTGAAGACAACATATTGCTGTTGTGGCCGCTTATGCTTTAGTGACAAAATTTAGTTATTTGTGTGTATTATTTTTTTAATTTTTAACATTTTTTATTATTACTATTACTAGCACCGCGATCTCCAACGAGTTTAGAACATTTGAATGCATATCTGTGAACTAAAAGCTAGAGATTTGAATTCCGATTTATATTCTCGCTTAAATTCATACGACGAATCGTGCGTCATTATATAGCGCTGGCTAAACAACTGACTTGTAAACTATATGGAAAGAGAGCTACTGCACCTCTGGCACTGGTTCGCCAGTCGCTTCACACTCGAACACAACAGTCTGTCCTTCCTCGACCACTTTCGGCTCGGGCTTTACGCGGATCTTTGGCGCCTCGCCGACTTTCTCTTCAGTCTTCTCCAGCATCATCTCCGCAGTTGCCTCCGAAGCCGGCTGCTGCACCAACGTCACTGATTCCTCTGTCTCAGCTGGCTGTTCGGCTTTGACGGTGAGGTCGACGACATCTTCGGCGACGGTCTGTACTTCGCTAACTTCTGGCATTGTCAGCCTGCGCCCATCAAATCGACAAAACTGTACTTGCAGTTCATCTTCACGTCACTGTTTACACGTAGCGCTGTATTTTCTACGTGCTCCGTGAACGGATGCATATCAGAAACTATTTCAATTAAATACGTCGTATTCGCTTTTACCATGAGCTCATCGCAGTGCATGCATGCAAATTCCCCCACACTTAAATTCCACGTGCGTCATCCCCATTGGACAGACATGCACTACTGGCTCACGACATCACACTTGCAAACTATCTGGACAGAGAAACTCTCGTAAAATATCAGAAAATATCTAGAAACTATCGTCAAACTTTTTCACTACTTGGCACAGAGTTGGACATGGGTCGGGTTCATCCATGGGCCGGGTTGGGTCGGATTGGGTCGGGTTGGGTCACAAAATTCTTCGTCTTGGATGGGTCGGGTTGGGTCGGGTCCAGTGTAGAAAATATCTAATAAATATGCAATTTACACCAAAGAAACCGATTATTCGATGACTTTCGTAATGATAAGAAGTTGTAACATTGCCATTTATTACCGTTTAATTATTTATTCCAACATTAAGGACGTTTTTTGTGCGGGCAAAAAAACCGTGGCTCGTGAAATGATGATGTTGGCATCTGGAGTGAAAAGTCATTTGATGGTCAAACTGAAGGATTCGGCAGCTGATGGCAAAACTAAGTCATGTATAAATGGGTCGGGTCCAGAGTTTCATGTTTTATTCTGGGTCGGGTCGGGTTGGACCGCTTCACTTGTGGGTCGGATTGGGTCGGGTCAAGAAAAACGGATCCATGTCCAACTCTGACTTGGTAGCCACACAGTTCTCGTTTCCTACTACAAAATACTGCTGCAAAATTCGGACCCGCCACTTTCTGATTGGGCGTTAAATATAGGTTTGATATGAAACATGGCAACTTTCGACTAATATCTGGCTATACTGCGGCGACAATACAAGACACTCACCAGTTTGTATGGAACGCTAGTAGGAAATGTGTATCATCTGTCGAATAATGTCACTACATTTGACTTTGAGTGGCCTGTCAAACTCACAACTACTGTAGAATATAGGCCTAGCAATTAGTACCTACGAAGCTACATGAAGTATCTACAAACAGTGTATAACTTTTTATATTTGGCAACTTTTTGTCTTTTTATGCGTAATATTATACCGTGTCGTGTGGTTTCTCTGCGATAGCTGAGCTTATTATTACTCTTGCTTTTGCAAAAACTATCAATTAAAAATGTAAGAAAATACGTACTCTACACTTGCTTCTGAAAACTCCGGTTTCTCGGCTGAAAAAAACAACGACTAAATTAATAGATTTCGTCATAACTCACAAATACCTGCATCGAGAACGCTACGTAGAAAATAACTTGGCAGACATATTACGAATACGTTTATTCGCCAAAGAAGGCAGCACAAAACACACGAACATAAAAGCACAACCATACTGTACTGTGTAATTAATCTTGTAAATCACCGAAACAAATGAAAAATACCTGTTGGTTGTACTATTTCTTCAGAGACAGTTTCTGGTTCTGGTGCTACGGTCTCCTGCTCGCCAACTACCGTCTCGACTTTCGGAGCGACTTCTGCCGTCGGAGTTTCTTTCTCAATTACCACAGGTGCGACGTCTTCACCGACAGGTGCGACGACTTCTTCGGCAAATGTTTCCGGTTTCACCTCGTCGCTCTGGATTCCGACGAATGTCTCGCTAACGGCCACCACCTGCGTCATCATCGTCGGAACTTCAACTTGCAATTCCGCCGCTTCCTCGCCACTCGGAGCCGCAACCATTTCCTCCGAGAACGTCTCGGACGGAATCTCCGCTTGCTGCTCTGAAACTAGCGACTCTGACAGGGCGATCGTCTGCGATGTGGTTGTCGGAACTTCAACCTGCAGTTCGGCAGCCTCTTCGCTTGTCGGCTGTGCAGCAACGTCCTCTGAATACGTTTCTGCCGGGATCTCCATCTGTTGTTCTGACACTAGGGTTTCTGACAGCACAACCGTTTGGGTCGTGGTCGTTGGAATTTCGACCTGGAGCTCTTCCGCCTCTTGTCCAGTAGGCGCAACCACATCTTCCGAGAATGTCTCCGTCGTCATCTCTGTTTGCTGTTCGGAAATAAGACTTTCAGACAGGGCGACGGTCTGACTTGTCGTGGTTAAAATTTCGACTTCCATTTCGGCAGCTTCCTGTTTAGTTGGTACCACCTCAAAGTCCTCCGAGAACGTCTCCGTTGGCATCGTCGTCTGCTGCTCCGAAACCAGCGTCTCTGAGAGGGCGACAGTCTGTGTGGTGGTCGTCGGGACGGCGATTTCGGTTGGCGCCAATTCTTCGCCGGTCGGAGCCACAACTTCCTCTGACAGAGTTTCCGTTTTTAGCTCCGTTACCTGTTCTTCTGTCATCGATTTTTCGCGCTCGGAAATTTCAGCGGAGGAAACGTCCATGTGAATTTCCGTAGGAGCAACCTCCTCGCCGGTTGGAATTACTACATCTTCTGAAAATGTTTCGGTCGTAATTTCAGTAGTCTGTTCCACCGCAAGCGATTTCTCGCGCTCAGAAACTTCCGCCGTCGTAACATCAAACTGGATTTCGGACGGTGCAACTTCTTCACCAGTTGGTGCTAGCACCTCTTCGGTAAACGTTTCAGGTTTAACCTCACTTATCTGTTCAGCAACCATAGACTTTTCGGGCTCAGAAACATCAGCCGACGAAACATCGACCTGAATTTCCGTAGGAGCAACCTCCTCACCGGTTGGAATTACTACATCTTCTGAAAATGTTTCGGTCGTAATTTCAGTAGTCTGTTCCACCGCAAGCGATTTCTCGCGCTCAGAAACTTCCGCCATCGAAACATCAATTTGGATCTCGGACGGTGCAACTTCTTCACCAGTTGGTGCTAACACTTCTTCGGTAAACGTCTCGGGTTTAACTTCACTGATCTGTTCAACAACCATCGACTTTTCAGGCTCAGCAACATCAGCTACGGAAGTATCAATGAGGATTTCCGAAGGTGCAACTTCTTCGCCTGTTGGCATAATGACGTTCTCAGTAAATGTATCAGGCTTCAACTCAGCAGCCTGTTCAGCAACAAGTGACTTCTCTCGATCACTTACCTCTGCCGTTGTTACTTCAACCTGAACTTCCGACGGTGTCACCTCCTCGCCAGTTGGTGCCGAAACCTCTTCGGCAAATGTTTCTGGTTCGACGTCCGCCATCTGCTCAACAACGAGAGACTTTTCACGCTCTGAAACTTCGGCTGTTTTGACATCCATTTGAATTTCTGTCGGAGCTACCTCTTCGCTCACTGGAGCAACAACCTCTTCTGCAAAAGTTTCTGGTTTTACCTCCGTCATCTGCTCCACAACCAAAGTCTTTTCAGGTTCTGATACTTCGGCCGTTCTGACATCCACCTGAATCTCTGTCGCAGCCACCTCTTCACTTGTAGGCGCAACAACCTCTTCGGCAAATGTTTCTGGCTTTACCTCCGCCATCTGCTCCACAACCAAAGTCTTTTCACGCTCTGATATTTCCGCTGTCTCAACATCCAGCTGGATCTCGGTTGGAGCTACTTCTACTCCAGTGGGAGCAGTGACCTCTTCTGTAAATGTTTCTGGCTTTACCTCTGTTATCTGCTGCAAAACCAAAAACTTTTCGGGTTCTGATACTTCGGCTGTTCTGACATCTACCTGAATCTCTGTCGCAGCCACCTCTTCACTTGTAGGCGCAACAACCTCTTCGGCAAATGTTTCTGGCTTTACCTCCGCCATCTGCTCCAAAACCAAAGTCTTTTCCCGCTCTGATATTTCGGCTGTCTTAATATCTAGCTGGATCTCTGTTGGAACTATTTCTTCCCCAGTTGGAGCAGTGACCTCTTCTGTAAATGTTTCTGGCTTTACCTCTGTTACCTGCTCCAGAACTAAAGACTTTTTGGGTTCTGATACTTCCGCTGTTCTGACATCTACCTGAATCTCTGTCGCAGCCACCTCTTCACTTGCTGGAGCAACGACTTCTTCGGCAAATGTTTCTGGCTTGGCCTCCGCCATCTGCTCCAAGACCAACGTTTTTTCTGGCTGTGCTACTTCGGCTGTCTTAATTTCCAACTGGATCTCTGTTGGGGCTACTTCTTCACCGGTAGGAGCAAGGACCTCTTCCGCAAATGTTTCTGTTCGGAGCTCAGAAGTCTGCTCTACGACAAGAGTCTTTTCGCGATCACCAACATCCGCCGTCATTACCTCTATCTGGATCTCAGACGGTGCAACGGCCTCGCCACTAGGTGCAACCACCTCTTCGGCGAAGGTTTCCGGCTGGATTTCTGCATGGGTGATCTCTACAAGTGTGCTCTCTTGTGAAACCGTCTGTGCCGTAGTTGTGGGAATTTCAATTTCAACTGCTGATACCTCAAGACCAGTCGGAGCAACCACAGTGTCAGTAAATGTGTCTGGCTGAAATTCGGCGCTCTGTTCCGACGTCATCATCTGCTGGACTGAAACAGTCTGAGCAGTGGTCGTTGAAACGTCGATCTCGAGAGGTGCCAGCTCTTCTCCGGTTGGTATGACTATCTCCGACATAACGACGTCTGGTTTAAATTCTTCCAGTTGCATTTCAATTAGCGTGTCCTCTCTTGGCATAACGTCTGGCTGCGTTATTTTGAACTCGACCTCTGACGGTTTGATCTCTTCTCCGACAGAGATCAACATCTCCGAGACGACTGACGTTCGCCTGTCTTCAGATATCTGTTCGACCGTCTGTGTGACCTGCTGTTGCTCTCTTTCGGCGGTAGAAATTTCAAACTTTATGTCTAATGGCTGGATTTCCTCGGTTACTGGAGCCACTACTCCGACAGTGACAGGCTCGGTTTTCATCTCAGATATTTGTTCCAAAGTTTGTGTCACTGTTTTACCTTCAACTAATGCACTGGTGACGTCGACCATTATCTCAACTGGCTTTACGGCTTCTCCCGTCGGAATCACAACTTCGGTCGTTACGGATTCTGGACTGACCTCTTCTACTAGCTCGTCGATGCGAATAAGCTTCTGACCTTCCACGTCGGCAGTTCTAATTTCAAATTGTACCTCTGTAGGTTTGACTTCTTCGCCTATCGTCATCTGGAACTCGGAAACCACTGACTGTCGTCTGGCTTCAAACATCTGTTCCATTATCTGAGTTTCCTTCTGTCCAACCACTTCTGCTGTTGAAATTTCAAACGTTACCTCAGCAGGTCTGATTTCTTCGCCAGCCTGAATAACAACTTCCGATAAAACCGACTCTGGTTTGATGTCAAAAATCTGCTCAGAAATTTGAGTTGTTTTCTGCTCTTCAACAGCAGCACTGGCAATTTCCAACTGTATCTCTGTAGGCTTCAGCTCCTCTCCTGTCTGTATTAAAAGTTCGGAGGTAACAGTCTCCGGTTTTACCTCTTCAAATTGTTGTTCAATCTGCACGAGTTTTTGCGCTTCAGTTCCGGCAGTTGACACTTCGAATTGTATTTCAGTAGGTTTGATCTCCTCGAAGGACATATGAAATTCAGAAATCACCGATTCCCGGCGAGCAGCTAAAACTTGTTCAGTGATCTGGATTTCTTGCTGTTTTACAATCTCTGCTGTAGATATTTCCATCTGAACTTCTGCCGGTTTCACCTCTTCTCCTGTTAATATAGCAAATTCTGAAACCACTGTTTCGGGTTTAACTTCAGCCTCCTGCTCCATTAGTTGCATTACCGCTTGGGTTTCAAAAGAAGCAGTACTAACCTGTGGTGTAACTTCAACAGGTTTAATCTCCTCTCCAAAGGCTACGTGGAGCTCAGATATGACTGATTCTCGCCGCTCAAAGCTAGTCTCTTCCGAAATTTCCAATTGGACTTCGGCTGGTTGGACTGCCAACTCGCCGACTGAAAGCAACAGTTCTGAAACTACTGACTGACGCTTAACTGGTTGCTGTTCAATTACTTCAGCCACCTTCTGTGAGACCGACTCTGCTGTTGAAATCTCGAACTGGACTTCGGAAGTGCGCGCCTCTTCTGCAGTTGGGATCGTTGTTACGCCACTGGTGAACGTTTCCGGCTGCATCAACTCCTTCTGTTCAATCGCCCGTGTCGTTTTCCGATCCACAGCCTGCGCCTGAGCAATTTCGAACTCAATCTCTGCCGGAATTGTCGTCTGTCCTGACGGCACCGAGATTCCTTCGCTGATGGTGTCTGGTTGGGCGTCGAAGCGCTGCAGGCCGACTCGCGATGCCAGAGGAGGCTTGACGGAAGGCGCTACTCCGACATCGGCCGTCACCTCAGCCGGCTGGACCAAGATCCCCGCCTCGCTAATCAACCCTTCTTCTGTCGTTTCTGGGTGGCCTGCCGGAGTTTGTGTCGTGGTCAAAACTAGTTGCTTCGGCTGGGAAGTAGCACTAGAAATCTCGACGTCAGTTAAAACCTCGAGCGGAAACACCGCCACGCTAGATGTCGGCGATAGGTCACGCGGTTCCAACTCCGGGCTGACTCGCTCGGCCATTGCCGCTACACCACTTAGTTCCGGCTGTCCAGCGACAGCGAATCCGATGTCGTCTCCTTCTACGTCGCGGCTCGATGCTACATCTGGTTTAGCGGGTGTCAGACCCTCCATGACTGCTTCCGGAGCCAGCTCGCTGACAGCCTGAACGGGGGCTCTCGACGGCTTCGGCAGTTTGACTGTGGCAACTAGAGGCTGGAACACAACTTCTTCGGTGGTGGGTTTCTCCTCTGAAGCTTTAGGAATACCTTCTGAGATCAGCTCGGGTCGCAGTTCCACGGCCTGGACGTGGGCGCGAGTCGGCTGCGGCAGCTTGACGATTGCCGTATGCACGGCTGGTGCGGCAACGTCTCCGGGCGCGACCTCTTCCGAGCTACGGACGACCGCTTGGTCAGTCACGGCGTCGGTCGTCTGCAGAACAGTCCGCTGGACTGTGGTTCGTTGAGGCTTCGGGAGGATTTTCTGCGCGCGAAAATGTTGCGGAATATCTTCCATGCTGGCATGCTGCTTCGACAACTTGAGAAGTTCGCCGGCGACCGTTTCCATCGACGCTCCGCGCATCTGCTCGATGGAGAAAGACAACCGGCGACCCGTCACCTTGGCCAGTGCCGGACCCTCGTCGGCCGGGACGGTCTTCTCCACGGCTGTTTCGCCGCGGTCGTCGAAAGGCCAGATCCGTCCGGTCACGACCTCGTCCGTGACGCTCTCGTGTGTCGGCTGGACGCGCCAAGCCTTCGGCTGCGCGATCTTCGCCGTTGATACCTGCAGCTTGATTTCCTGTGGTTTTAAGACCTCCTGCGTGACGACCACCTGCCGCTCTTGCGCCGTCTCCAGAACTAACGCTACAGTGAACAAACATAAATCACTACTACAGCACTGTAACTTTTTATCAGATTGTGGGCGCGATACGATACAATTAACGTACGGTCAAAAACGGAACGGTAGCCATTTTAGGCTATATATTAAAACCTTATGTTATATGTTATGTCAGTCTACGCAAGGAACAAAATTGAAGAAATGTACTAAAAATAAACTGATGAGCATGATAAAGGCGGTCCAGGCAGCCGTGAAAGCAGTCAGCAGAGTACCAGCAGTCTGTGGTTGGAAGGATTTGTGTAAGAGCTACGTTTCAGCTTAAAGATTGGGAAGTAATGGATGACAAATGTGGTGAGAATGAACATGCTGAGCCGACAAGTGCATGAAGAAGTAAATCAGAACAAGACTGCCAAGGCTAGGACACATTTGTAGACCTACGACCTACGACTGTGAGTGTTGTTTATACATATGCAAACACATTAAGCACCCTAGCATGAATAATCACTTTTGTATAATTAAGCAATTATTACAGTAATTATAATTGTTAAACATAGAATCTCTTGAACAAACCATTTTACTGCTGCTAATGTTATTCTTCGCAACATAACACAAATCAGCTACAGTCTTTCTTATTTTGTGTTAATGTTTTAAGGTTTTCTACACTTTAATAGGGCATAGTAAAATGTCTAAAAGAACAAACTAATATCGTACAATTTCGTTAGTTTACTGTTAGATGCTGAATCTACAAAACGTTAAACATTAATCATTCGACTCTAACAGATCGAAGCAAGTAGGCTAAATGAGTAAAAACACGAGCCATCTTTAACTTATTTTCAAAGTAAATAAAGTCGCTCAGTGCTGCGCTGAGCGTAGTACATTTTTCCTAAACATTTCCCCCGGACAATTATTTCCCTCCCCAACTAAGACATTCCCCGACTTTTAACACGAAAATTTAATAACTAGCACTACCCCATGACCCTAAACTACTATCAATTTTGTACATGTTGTGTTGTAGATCGGCGGATACTGTTCAAATATTGGTGAAAGAGAGAATGTCCTACGCCATGTAAATGTCCGGGAGGAATATGTCCGGCGGTAATGTCCAGAGGAAATGTCCGGATCCCGTTGCGATTACGGGAAACGGTTACAGTCATCGTCATAAAACTTTCTTACTAGACGGACAATGGCTCTGGGATTATGCCATTAAATTCCCCAGGTGGCAGCACCCTGCAATGAGGCGCTGAGCCAAGTTTTCTGTGTCCAGGATCACTCGGTTTAATAGTTAATTTTGAAGCAGCAGTCACACAGTTTTACATACTAGCCGGCAAAATAATCAAGTAAGTCGACGTCATACATGCGTCCTGCAACTGGGACAGTTTAACTCTTCCCGTTGACGTCTCGACCGGTCTTTGAACTTGGCCGCTGACATCAAAGTACCGTTCAGTTCGATGACGAGGGACCTCACCTAGAACGACAGACAATTATTTCCAGCAGTGTAGCCTAGTCCATACTGGCTACGTTAAAAATTACCCGCCGCTGAGCCTCATAAAACTCACCCGGCTGGACCGAAGAAAAGTTGCCTTACTGCAGTGCAGCCTATACGCCTGTCATTACTATGCTAAAAATTAAAATATTCAACAGACTAAAATAAAACATAAGCACCCCGGTTGGGGTGGGTCATATCTCTTCCGTGCAGCGGTCGAAATTCAAAATTCTGCTTCCGAGAAGTTTTGTCTCTGGACCCATAAAAATATGTGCCAAGTTTCATCGACGTCGGCCTAGTGGTCTCGGAGCGCTGGGGTTTTGAAAATGTCAACACCGCACGGACGCACGGACGCACGGACGCACGGACATTTGACCGGAGAGATGACTAAAATGTAGTTCACGAACAAACAAATTACAATTCGTCTAGCCTTCAGAGGTGGTTCTACGCGACAATTTTAGGGGGCCTGGTTTCCATCGTGGGGGGGGGTAGCTTTAAGTAAGCACAGCGAGCCGTATAATGCACACTCTTTTGCCATTGACTGACTGCTGCTTAACAAAACGATTGCGTCAAAATTTCAAGATCCTGCAAAATTTGCATTCTTCTTAGCCAACTACACCCTTTTATTATATGTGAATATTAGTCTATTAAATAATAGAATAACCGAATCCCGCCACAAAATTAGGCCAAATCAAGTTCAGAACGTGTATACCACTGTATATGTATTAAACCGAAATATGATGTAATTAAACGATATGAAAGTTAAGTTATAATCTAATAAATTAACATATATTAACTTGTTAATTAACACATATTAGCCTAACTTGTTAAGTTGAAATCTAATAAATTAACATAACTTATCGATTTACTTTTATTACTATGTGAATATAATTGCTTTTTACTAGTTTCAACCACACATTTAATGGTCTATTAAACGCAGCAGACTATAGGCCTATAGGCCTACCATTTGCGCAGTAAAGCAAATGCAACATGACAAACTCATGCAGTCTTAACAGAACATTAACGTCCAATTAACCAAAACACAGGTAACTGCGTGGTAAACAATGTTAAAATATTAACATTAATCTCATGCGGTTTATCTGTGAAACATTGATATTTTCCAATATGTTTTGCTTTCTGTCTGTCTTGTCTCCTCACATCTTCGATCACCTTCAGTTGCTGTTTGGGTTTCTGTGTGAAACATTATTGTGTCTGCCACATTTTTGAAATTGCGTTGTGTATTATGACAGAAGCGTTAGTAGTCAACGGACCTCGTGCAGAAATATTGCTGTTCTTTTCAATTAATTCTGAACTTATTTTATTGTAAAAACGTTTTCATCGCGCGTCAGCATACTGACGCGCGATATTGATATAGCAAATCTGTCCGTCCGTCCGTCTGTCTGTCCGTCTGTTCGTCCGCCCGTAACGTTCCGGTATCAGATACAAACGACTTAACATATCGTCATAGTTTTCTCACCATACGGTACCCCCAATCATTCCAGTTTTAACAGCATCAAACATCTTCACGAAATTCCGACGGGGTCACCCATTGCGGGGGCGCTAAATACAGGTGGGGTATAAAAATTTCGCGATTTTCTAGCAATAAGTCGTTATATCTCGCAAACGATATAAAATATCGCCATAGTTAATATGGAAGGCGAATAGGAACTCGTATGCGATCTATCGAACGGCGCCATTTTCAATGACCTTGAATGACCCCTAACCTGGTTTTCAAGGTCACGCCATTCTTTGACACTGAATATCTCACAAACGGCTACAGATACGGCCACAGTTACTATAGAAGGCGAATAGGAAACCGCACCCAAGCTTTCGAATGACACCAATTTCAACGACCTTGAGTGACCTCTAACCCCGATTTCAAGGTCACGATATTATTCAACGTCAAATAATTCGAAAATGGTACAAGATAGAGCTATATTTACAATGGCCGACCAATAGAAAGTCGTATATGCTCTATCGAACGGCGCCATTTTCAATGACCTTGAACGACCCCTAACCTGGTTTTCAAGGTCACGCCATTCTTCGACACTGAATATTTCACAAACGGCTACAGATACGGCCATAGTTACTACAGAAGGCGAATAGAAAACCGCACCCAAGCTTTCGAATGGCACTAATTTCTATGACCTTGAGTGACCTCTGACCCACGTTTCAAGGTCACGATAATATTCAACGTCCAATAACACGTCTAATAGTAAGTCGTGTATGATCTACTCAATGGTTCCGTTGAGTGACCCTTAACCTAGATTTCAAGGTCAGAGGGTTATCATAGATGCCCTCGGCATATTGTGTGCGCAGCTGACGCGCGATCTCTTTGCGATAGCTAAGTTCTTGTATTCACTCATTGTCTATTTGCTCTTGTACAACTTGCATACGGCAATCGTACCACACACTGGATTCGTCTCTTGTCAGACGTACATCTTTCAATCTACTTCTTTGTGATAAATTAGGCTTGGCATGTTTACTCTGTATAGAAATCAGATGCTACATAAAATCGTAGTTTATGTAATCCTCCGCCGAAAGAAAATGCTACGCGCTATTTTTCAGTGGCGTGCCAATTGATTAGTTCATTGGTCAGTTCAGACCAACAAAACATTTTATCGCGTCAGCACAAGCAACGCGCGATACTGATATAGGAATTACGTCCGTCCGTCCGTCTGTCCGTCCGTCCGTCCGTCTGTCACGATCTGGTATTGTATCGAAACGGCTTAATATATCATCGTACTTTCTTCAGGATATGGTAGCCCCATCATTCTAGTTTTCCCAGTACTAAATTGCGAAATTATGATGGGGCCACCCCCTCTGGGGTCGTTGAATACAGGTGTGGTATATAAATTTTGCGATTTTCAGCCAATATCTGGTTATATGTGGGAAACGATACAAGATAAGGCCATAGTTAATTAATAGGAAATCATATGCGCTCTATCGAACCGTGACGTTTCTAATGACCTTGAGTGACCTTTGAAGCTCATTTCGGTGACCTACTTACTGTTGTTACTTAATGTGCGCAGCTGACGCACGATCTGTTAGCGATAGCTAAATTTCTTGTAATTCCTTGAGAGGTCGTCTGGAGTAAATAGAACGCAAGAAAACCGCCAGGACGCCTGCAGCCCTGGACCCCAATGGGGGAGCTTTTAGAGTTCACAGAATTCCTAGCTGATGGAGGTGGGGCCGGCAAGTCCCTCTCCCAACATCATCATCATCATATTTTATTTGCCGTGAAAATAATATGAAGTGTCACAGTTCCAGCTGCTGTGGGCAATTCTGTCCCTGCCCATTGAAACAATCCTCGGTACGCCAGTGGTTCTTCCTTCTTGTTCTGCGTTGTGCCATGTCTTTTCGATTACTGCGGACAAGTAGGGGGTGTGATAGATTTGTATCTATAAGAAACTTAGCTATCGCTAACAGATCGTGCGACTGCTGCGCAGGTCATCGAAATAACCGTCAAATGTCAATCAAGGTCATCGGAAGTGTCACGGTTTAGTAAAGCGCATATAGTTTCCTATTACCGTTTCATAGTAAATATGGTTCTATCTCGTATAGTTTTCCACATATAACCAGATATTGGTCGAAAGTCGCTAAATCTATATACTTCACCTGTATTGAACGCCCCCGTGGCGTGACCCCGTCAGAATTTCACAATGATGTTTAGCATGGGGAAAACCAGAAAGATTGGGTTAACATATGCTGAAGAAAGTATGATGACATGTTAAGCCGTTTAAATACAATACGGGAACCGTGACAGACGGACAGACAGACAGACGGACGGACGGACGGACGGACGGACAGAATTCCTATATCATATCGCGATAAAAATGTGCGAGATTCATAGAAAGAAATCCACGCTACAATTTTACGCATAATTCGGGATGCTAATCTTTTGTTATTAGATTTTTTGCTGCCATCGTTGGTGCTATTGTTGGTGCTGACAATAATAATGATTGGTGACAGTTACGATTGAAATAAATGCTTTGCAATAACAGCGACGTGATTTTTCCCACCGTTAGTGGTAGACAATCGCTATTCTTTGTTCGGGACGCGTCATCCACAGCAATTTACTTTCCGGTACTGGTCTCGTCATCTTGCTATTTCGCCATTATTGATTGGCCGCTAGGGTCCAATTATGCGATGATTGGCATCGCCGGTCCGTCGTCCGTTGTCTGTCTCGTGGTCATATCTTGAAAACTAAGCAAGATAGACCCACAGTTACTATGGAACAGTATTAGGAAGTTGGCATCACTGATTCTGTTGCCGCAGTCAGGTCTTCCCCAGATGCTCTCCTTGGGACATATTCAGGTTTATAAATATAGAATATGTGTAAATATTAATACAGCCTCCTGTTCGACTTGGCGTCAGACCACAGTTGTTGTAAACCGAGCACGACCGTCATCTCGTCGGTGGTGTTGTCAACTATTGATAACCGAGTGCGACGCTCGGAACCTGTTATTCACATTCGTGGTCCTTTGTGTTAACCTTTTATGGGCACACTAAAACCGCAGAGCAACGGACCATTATACAGCAATACAGTGATTAGTACACTGGCCCGCTGATGGGTGAGCTGTTACATTTGGTACAGCCTGGGCGGGCTGCGGCCCCGACCAGTCCCTCCTCACTGTACCAAATGTAACAGCCCACCTATCAACAGCCAGTGTACCAACTTCATATCATTCGATGTGGCACTATAATTGCCTCTGTACTATAAAGTGTTAACGACGTCGAAGTCGAACAGTAAGCAGGAACTATTAAATGCAGGCTACGTTACGTGAACATTTAGACTGATGGCGAATAAGAGTTGCGCTCTCGAAAGCAGCAGAGTGTTTATGTATTCTCAGCACCCATCAGATAGCGAATTTTCTCAGGTTACTCCAACTAATAACCACGTAAAAATTTCAGTGAAATACATTTTGTGATGACGTTACTGAATGTGTCATTTATAAAGGGTGACCCAAAAAGCGAGGCCACTTATAATTGTTCACATCTTTAAATTACTGAATCAATTTCCACAATTCCTGCTAAACATAAACCAGCAAAGCTGCCCTCCAAATTTATTTATTTATTTACGTTTTCGGTCAGCGACAAAAATCATGCAAATTAGTCGAAACTTTTTAAAGTTCTGAGCAGTCAAACACAGTGGTCTCACTTTTTAGAGCCACCCTGTACGTTATACTGTGTGCACAATAAGGCATATTTGTGCATTAATTCGAGTAACTTCAGTGAAAAATGGACGTGGTTTCAAAAGAATTGCATGTAGGGGTTCTTGACATTTTCCCGTGTCCCAGACCCACAACAAATTGTCTACGGTGTCTCTGTACTCCCGAAACGAGGGAGATTGCGAAATGGTTAGATAAGGAATTCTTTACGGTAGCCACGGCAATTAGTGTATAAAATTTTACACGATAGCTATCTGGAGTTTTTTAATCTGCAAAATTCCTTGGGACGCTAATTTTTGGCGCGCCATGCTGCAATATACCCAATCAATCAATCTTCTGGAAACTAGATTCTGCTTACTCAGCTAAAGAGTTTCGTACCAAAATTTTGATACTCCGGTTAACCCACTAGAGTGCAAAATTATACTGCCACATCGAATAATATGAAGTTGGTACACTGGCCGTGTTCATGGGGGTGGGTACATTTGGTACAGCGAGAAGGGGACTGGGCGCGGCCGCAGCCCGCCCAAGCCCCCTCATCGCTGTACGAAATGTAACAGCCCACCCATCAACGGCCAGTGTACCAATCACCAAATTGCTGTTAAGAACCCCTGCTGTAGATTATAAATGAAACTGAATGTGTCCTAGAATTAAATTGTAGCCTAGGTGACATCAGGGCCATCAAACGTGAAATGTTATACGGCTGGGCTGCCAACTTACAACCTGTGGTTACACACAATAAAAGACTGCTTACACCCTTAAACATCTAAAACCATGCACTGAAACGTTAAACAGTTGGAAAAATCACTGAAACAGAATTCGTTTCAGCTAGTCGTGTCTAAAGCAAATGATTTAACTTTCCGGAAAATATTTGATTTTACTTCAGTTTAACCAACAATTATTTTCATTTTACTTTCTAATGCAAAAGCAGCCTCTTACATTTCGAAACGTCATGCACGGTGGTCCGAAAAAGTAAGGCCACATTTAATTGCGCACATCCTTAAAATGCATAAAATAATTTGTATTTTTCTATTAACTAAAAATCAGTGAACGGATATTTATTTGTTATTTAGTCTCAAAAAATCATATAAATCAATCGCGGCTTTTTAAAGATGCGAGCAATCGGACCAGTGGCCGCATTATTGGGCCACCCTATATATCTGGAGGTGCTGTACACGAACGTTAGCCAGGCAAATAGACAGGGAGTTCGACGGGTTCTGTGTGTGCAAAACATTTTAGTCATATAACGTTTCATGACGTTAGTAATATTAGCAATAAAACCATGCCGTAAAAACCAACACGGAGAGATCTATTCGAGGAACGAAACTGGCGTCATCCGCAGGCCACTTGCAATAACCAGAATTTCAATATTATTATTATTATTATTATTATTGTTAAATTCTAACAAAGTTCAGTCAGAAAACGCACGCCACACACACCATGCATTATGTTTTGCAATGCAACGACGAAATGAAACGTTAAAGCACAAGTTAACAACGGATTGGCAACAAAGCTATTGATGATGTTACGCGACAAGACAACAAGGAGGTGCAGTAATTAGTTAACGTTAACGGCTGATCGATGGCTGCCCGACTGGTGTCACGAATCTATTGCCGAACTATGTAGAACTTATAAATTTCACTGCCGCGCTCCGCGTATTGGTCTCCGTCTGCGGTGCTGCTGATGAGTCGGAAATAAAATAACAACATGCTGCGAAGTATTTTTCTCTTCAGAATATTCTTTTTTATTCCATTTATCAGCGAAAAAAATAACACGAGGTATACCGTACGGCGTAGAACAGCGTTTATTCAACGCACCAAACAGAGAAGAATTCGACTGAAAAACGTCCAGATAATAAATTATAAATAACGCTATAATAATTCGAGCTAACACGTACACACATCAATAACTTTGTTGCCAACAAAAGAGGCGTCCAATCGTCAATAAGCAGACGGGACATCGACAAAAGCACTAGAAACAGCAACTGCGTAAACTACAACACCACGGCAAATTCAGCGAGCGCAGCCATGGACAGCAAAAACCTAGGCAACCCGAACAATATAATGCCCGCTGTCTGACTTAGTCAACAACGTACTGCAATAGTTGAAACAATTCCCGCGCAAATGGGCCAAAACAAGTTAATTTCTCCAGACACGTAAATAAATAAGCAAAGAAGAAAAATTCGTCTTCAGCAATAACGAATGGCAAGTGACGCCGATCTCTGTTAAGAAGACATCACCCTATACTGTGAGACCATGGTCACAGACCTAGTTAACGGAAGGGCTTGGCTTGTCTACATAGCAGAAACTTCCACTGGTACTGGACTTAAAGTTGACTATCCAACCCGGAAGGTGTCGCTATATGCAGCTACATAATCTCACTCAACTATACGGATGGTCATATGCTTGACAGAGATTTTTCAGCCACAAAATAGCAGCGAATATTCCCTAAACACTGTTATAAGTAAGAAAGACGTAATAAGATCACAGTAACCGCGATGATAATGATAAAGATGATGATGATGATGACGATGAAGGGAATGCATAATGGAGATGAGAACATGAGCGATCCTCCGGCCGACTTCGAGGGTCCTTCAAGCTTCCAGCTGTTTGCCACGACCGAAGGGATCCCAGGTTCCCATACACCACATGTACGAAGACCAAACTAACCTGTCCTTCCCTCCCTACGTGCCCCAAAAAGCCAAATTTTGAAGAAAAAGACTGTCTTAAATTCCCACCAAAAGTTGCGTGAATTACCGGGTTCATTTTGCCATTAAATATACAAAACTCAATCGCAAACAAAACCGGAGATGAGCAGCCGTGATATTAACTGGATGAGCGTGATGCAGAAGAGATACCGGTCAAATCGGACGCATCTCCGCAGTTATTAGCACAAACACGTTTCATAACTTCGCTGTGAAAGCAAAGTTCCGCGCTGCGCAACTTCTGTCGACCGTAATTTGCGCAGCGCGGTGCAACGCAACTGGATCTCTGCTGTCGCTGCACCGCGCTGCGCAAATTTCGGTCTCACAAAGTGGCGCAGTGTGCAGCATGAAACGAAAGTTGCGTGCGTCGTCGCGTAACTCGTCCGCATCACGCCACCGCAAGTGTCGACGACGACGAGGACAGCATAACAACAGAACACCGGACATAGATAGACAGAAAGTTGGCAGCTATGCTACGGACTAGCGTGGACGATCTACAATCGCCTTCATGCAGCAGCGTCCAAACACTCCGCTACGTGTACAACTGCTATAGCGGCGGTTGCTAGGCAACGGCGGTTGCCAGGCAACCGCGGGGAAGATAAAACGTCACACATGCTGACAGCATTAATAAGAGTTCACTATCGTGCCACTATGGCAGGCATTAGTCGGAAGTGCTCATGCTCGCCGTTCCAGACATATAGCCGACCACACCGCCGTCAGGTACTACTTAGCAGCAGGGCAGCGGTTAGGCGGCGGCGGCGGCTAGCGGCAAGGCGAGGACCGAATACAGCAGAGGCGGGCGGCCGAGAGCCTTACTTTCGACGAGGACCTCGGCCCACGTGTTGGCGACGCCGTGTTCGTTACGAGCCTCGCACATGTACTCGGCTTCGTCGTCGACGGTGATGGAGTCGATGATGAGTCGACAGACGCCTTCGGTGTACTCGAGTCGGATGTGAGCACTCGACGTGATGATCTTTCCATCCTACACGCACCACCAGCGTCATCATCACCTTCATCATCCTAACCACTATAACCACGCCCCGGCCACAGCTGGCGAGGCAGTGCTTTCAGTGGCCTGTTTTTGTGACTTTGTTACCCGCCATACGTTAGTATGGAAGGCTATATTGGTTGCTGTTTTTCTCTGTGCGGTTACAGATATTTCGACGTCAGTGGAACCGATCGGCGTGAAATTTTGCACGACGGTACATATCGGTCTCGGCCCCTATTGGGGGCGGTACCCACGGGGATCCCCAAATCCGAAATTTTGGGCCTAAAGTTTGGCCTTTTTGATCGCGAATATCTCGAAAACGCGTTGCATGTCAATTAGAGCTTAACATCAGCTCGACGAGGGCTTTCTAAAACTGTAAGTCGCAGGGCGGTAACTCCGCCCCCCCCTCCCTCCGGGGGAGTGCACCCCCGTATGGCGGGTTTGTGTCTTGCTGACGCACTTGTTACCATGTTTGTGACTTTGTAAGTCTGTTTGTAACCACGTTTGTTGGCAATGTACGTCATGAAAGTTTAAGCACAGTTTCACGACGGCAGCTCGGCCGTTCTCCTGTAATGTTGCTCACAAACATGTTTACAAACGTTCAGTCATCATAACAAACTTAAAAACGCAGTCAAAGTAATAACAACAACGACAACAAACGAACACTAATAAAACATACATTTATAAAACGCAAAATAAATAGTCGTAAGTTGCGCTAGCGACAGTCGGACATAAAGTACTTTTCCGTCTGTGAGCAAATTAAATGATTTTGCAATGGTCATACATGTACTAATAAATATTTCAAGTCAATAACATGACAAAGATTAACTAAAAGAGCTACTCGACCCAATGCGTCGAGAATATGCCTCCGCCAGCCTCCAAGTGTGTTTTTGGTCTCGCGTGTTTTTGACCTCGGACCTTCTGCATTCGACTTGTTGCGACTCATTATGCATTTACCGCAATGCGTGCCTCCCAGAACATTACCTGGTCGGAGTGTGTAACGAATTTCGAAGTCCGTCGGCGTACTGGCCAGCCACTGCTATCAGATACTGTGCGGATCAGACGCCTGAAGTTGTTTGGCCACGTGGCCCGGGCTGACAAGTCTCAAGATCATTCCCGTGCTCTACAAGCCTGCATATCGCCTGCCCCAAGGAACTGGAGGCGGCGTCCAGGTCGTCCAAGACATACCTGGCTAAGAACGGTGGAGGAAGATCTGCGCCAATTTAATCTTGGCCTCGCGTCAGGGCTTCGGAGAGCTCAAAACAGAACAGCTTGGCGGACACTCACAGGAACAGCAACGTCACCGACAAGCTCCGATTGATGATGATATTGTGCATTAGTGGCACTTGCACAAGGTTGATAAATGACAGTGCCACTGTACAGGAAATAGACACGCCCTCTGTGTTTGGCTGTGTCTGGCGGGCTTTCGGACTCCACTGATCAGGTTGTGAGTAAATAGAGAAGATAGATAAATAGCTGTGAGACTAACTGTAAATGAATGTAAATGAATGACTTCTTTGATAAATCTGAGACTGACTTGCCTGGGTTTTTTTAGTATCTATATAAAAACTGTCTCTGTGTCACAGTATTGTGTACTATTATAATGGTGCACAAAGATGCGAGCAGTTCTTACAGGTCGGTTGACTGTATCGGGCTTTGATCTTGCTTGGTTTAGCTCTCTGTCTTCCAAGCGCCTCTGTGTCTTCGGTCTCAATGGTGCTATATACATATTTAAAAAAAAATTTTTGGCTTACATCCTTCTCTTTACCTTTTAGTGAGCTTAGCCTGGTGGGATTGGCCGTTGACGTGGTTGACTAACCATCGTCCTTTAGTGCTATGACACTGTTGGTTGGGTTATGTGACCCATAAAACCGTCTCCGAAATGACCTATAATGTGTCGAGTACTCAGGTTGATGTGGATCAACTTTAATGGGCACAATGGACCATTATACAGCATTACAGTGATTGGTACACTGGCTGTAGATGGGTGGCTGTTACATTTGGTACAGTGAGGATGGGTCTGGGCGGGCTGTGGCCCCACCCAGTCCCCTCCTTACTATACCAAATGTAACAGCCCACCCATCAACGGCCAGTGTACCAACTTCGTATTATTTGATGTGGCACTATAATTGCCTTTACATTAAGGCCCATGAAACTAGTTTGTTGTCTTGGTAGTTTTACTTCACAGCCTAAGTCGTCTGGCTTGGTCTTGGGTCGGCGGCCACTTGGCGCCATTCTATATTCATCAAGTGAACCGGGTGAACTCTCGCAATGGCTCTGCCATGATGACAGCACCATAAACATTGTCGTGGTTATTATTATTATCTGTAGTAAAAATTTGTTTTCATTTTATGAAACTGAAACAGACTGCGAGAAAGTGGTGTTGCGTGAACTGTTTGGCAGGGTGAACAGCTGCGTCTGTTTCGACAACTACAAGTTATTTGTGTTGCTTGTTGCATACTCATCTGTGTACTGTTTCTTCATCACGGCGACTTCACTGCAGTATTTTATCAAGTTCTGGACGGTAAGCTCTTTCTTTCTTCTGATAGATGGCATACAGTCCCTTCACATGCCAGCGCTGAGTCCTGCCTCACAGGCTGGCCCAATGTGCAAGGACGGTAAGCTCATTACTGTCACTTGCTACTTGCTCCTGTGACGTATTATTATTATTATTATTATTATAACTGAATGTCATAAACAACATTTAGTCCAAGGACTTCAAGGTTGCACACATGGGGACACTCAGCGGTTCAATCACGCGCAG
>Ga0209149_1000253_pt1 | contig 21204 bp, 11 predicted proteins | sample WorMetTyACAVOLI2_FD_187423 | JGI IMG/M metagenome (GOLD analysis project Ga0209149, IMG submission 187423) | Marine gutless worms symbiont microbial communities from Max Planck institute for Marine Microbiology, Germany - Olavius algarvensis... ... | reverse complement strand
CTATAGGCCTAGGATGCACCGTTTGGCCACAGTGCACGCGCGTGACAACCAACCAACGACCAACGACGTCACGACACAGCCTATCTCAATAAGCGCCTCTTTTACTAAAGTAAAGTGAGGCGCTTAAAAATGCAGCCCAGAAATCGGCATCAAAAAACTGGCAGTGCAGGAAATCACGATGTAAGTTTCTAGTACAGGTGGAAGCCGTGAGAGTATGGTGACATAATTTTGTGAAATCAGTTTCCAGCGCCTAATAGAATTATGGAACAATCTTCCAGTTGAACAAGTTGATGTGTCATCGGCTTTAGCTCACAAGTGTTTATCGTATCTTTTATTCTTATCTCGGCATTTTCGCTCACCCTGTACAGGAATAATAGAAACGACGACTGTGATAAAACTATACTGCAACGTTGGCAGACTGAAACTGCGCATCTGTTTAGCATCCTGCTGACAATCGACAAGGCTATTAGCCGTTAAAAATGGCCCTGCCGTTGTCAGTGATGACCTTCGTCTAGGCACGAAAACAGCGCATCCGCCGCGAGACTCATTATCAGGGTGAAGCCGATGAAATGCTGGTCTGTTCCAATGCTATTGTTTGACAGAAGCAGCGTCGAAAAATGAACGCCGGCAAAATTTGATGAATATTGTTCTTTGATGATCCACGTAGCACCGTTACAATCAGCCCACACAAATAAAAAAATAAAAGTCAAAAGTCACGTTAGTGGTCTGACGGCTGCGGCAACTGGTGCGGCGTTTTGTCACATCACAGCGCTCATTTCCGTGCATGCGTGTGTCACATCGTGACGTAGTTGCGCACTGCGCCTGGTGCAAAGACGTTTATATCTGACGGGTCTATCTAGTTTTCATTAACGTACGGCGTCGCGCGGCTGCGATATAGGCTGCCTGGCAATGCAGCAGACATCCTAATTCTTCTGCTGCTGCGGTTGGCAGGTGCGTCTACTGGCCGGAACTTACCAATCAATCTCTCCGGGTCGCCGTATAGAACGGCGACGACGGACTATAACCAAAAACCGTCGACGGATCTACAGCGCTGCTGTTGTGGCGCCGCGCACACCAGACTGGCTGATCGAGGAACTGACTATTGTTCGGCGCGGTCGTTTGGGCTGAGATGGGCCGGCGAGCCGGCCGTGCATACGCGCTCAGCCGCTGATGATACGGCAGCTGGCAATAGTCGCCGTGCATCAGTCTGAAATCGACGTCAGTTCAGAGGCAGAAAGATCGACCTGCGATTAGGTCTATGACATCGCGCATCGCTGTGTCGGGTGGTGTTATTTCGGAATGCGGACTGTAGCGGCGGGATGACGATTGTCGCGTCCGGTGAGACTCTGATGTAAATGAATATTATGCGATGATGCGTCTTGGCGCGCATTTCACTGACTTTCTTCACTCCATCCTGGTCGGTCTAGCCGTGGTGTCGCGTCTTCTTGTCTCAGCCTCCTCAAATCTAACAGGCTAGCTGCATTATTTGTTTGAGTTTTTCGCGCTTTTTTGCAGTGACTCTTCGGACTATAACGACCTGAAGCATAACCCTTAGACAAGCATGTATTGTGTGCTCTTCCAAGGGTTATGCTTCAGGTCGTTATAGTCCGATGAGTCACTGCGAACAGTTACTGGTTTAAACTTTAACCCTAACTAGTGACTTTTCGAAGTAGTCCTAGCTACTGCTACAGTCATCTTATCCTCTAAAGCCAAACTTACAATATGAAGAACTGTCTACGTGACAGCTGAACGATTACCGTCACGGTATCTCCCTTTTTCTTACCGTTTTTTACCTGAGCGTTATTATTATGCCTCCGACAATAGGAAATGGGATAATAAGCGTTGCTTTTGTCCGTCCGTCTGTCTGTCTGTCTGTCTGTCCGTCGCGTAGATAGCGAATAATTCTTCGAGAACGTAAAGGCATAGCGTGCCCAAAGTTGGAAGGAAGGTTTCCCACCTTAGATGCGACTCGCACACCAATTTCAAGGTCAAACAGTCAAAGGTCAGGGTTAGAGGCAGGCGGGGGCATACCGTGACCGTGTCGGCCGAACCCGCGGCGGCCACGCTGCTTGTTAAGCCGCCGCTCGCGACAGCGAGAGCGGCTTCATGCAACGGGCGTGTCCATCTGTTCGTCTGTTTGTTTGTCTGTTTGTGTGTTTGTCGCCAAATTGCAAAAACGCGATTTTCTCAAAAAACTAAGCTATTTAGAGCTATGGTATCAATTGAAAACCTATAGTAAGTCGTACATGGGCTTCTCAAAGAACTCATTATTGGACCCCTAAAATCCAAGATGGCTGAGATCCACCATCTTGAAAATCGACACGACGTCATGTTTTTCTGCTGAGGGTGGTCCGATTTGGATAAAATTTCGCAGACTGGTGCAGAATGACATGTCGACTGCAGTGATATGGTCAAAATCGAAATCAGATGTAGAATTCCAATATGACGGACGTGTGGGCGAATTCCATGGCATGCCATCCCAGAGCCACCTGCCACATTGCAGGGTGCTGCCACCTGGCGAATTCAATGTCATGATCCCAGAGCTACGTGTCACATTGCAGGGTGCTGTCACCGGGCGAATTCAACAGCATGTCATCCCAGAGCCACGTATCACATTGCAGGGTGCTGCCACTTGGTGAATTCACTGTCATGATTCCAGAGCCACATGCCACATTGCAGGGTGCAGTCACCTGACGAATATTGCAGGGTGTAATAATTCCATCCGCCATATTTTTGGTTTTTTTTTAAAATGCAGTTTGATTGGGCTTTGAGAGGCGGCTTTCGTATCGTCTCCGATACACTTGTTTGGTATACTTGACTAATGAGATCGCTTTTCCATCAGTCCGTCTGTTACGCGCGTGAGCAGAACTGAAACAGTGCATTTTTTCGGAATCTATATGATACCAGATAGGCCATAGACATGGTCTCTTGTATCACAAAAATATTTGCAGCGCGTTATTTAATAACCTGCCGTAGGTCGAACATTGCTAATACTTTCGTTCTTATTACTGCATGCCACAACATGTGCAGTTCGCAATTAACGCATGCGCACTGAACTGGCATAGCTGTGGGCGCTTCCATTAGACGATTCAGCGATCTACAAATAGCAACCGTTACGTAGTAAACGCTTCACTATTGAGATCGCTTTTCCGACTGTCTGTCTAGTCTGTCTGTCCGTCTGTTACGCGATTGAACCGTAAGCAGAGGATTTTGCCGAATCTATTCACGCCACCTGATAGGCTGTGGATCTGACTCGGCTGTGAAAACAAGAAGCTCAGCTGTCGCAGAGAGACCGCTCGACGCTTCATGTCATTAAATATATTGCTAAGTCACTCAAGGTCACTCAAGGTCATTCAAAATGACACCTTTGCGTAGGTCGTGTATAAGTCCCTATTAGTATTTCAATGACACTATATCTGTATGTCGTACCGTTTCCGAGATATTCAGCGTCAAAAAATGGCGTGACCTTGAAACTGGAGGTAGGGGTCATTCAAGGTCATTGAAAATGGCGCCGTTCGATAGATCATATACGACTTTCTATTGTTCGGCCATTGTAAGTATAGCTGTATGTTGTACCATTTTCAAGTTATTTGACGTTGAATATTCATGAAAAGTTCACTGAAGGTCATTCAAACTGGCACCATTCGAAAGCTTGGGTGCGGTTTCCTATTCGCCTTCCACAGTAACTATGCTCGTATCTTTAACCATTTATGAGATATTTAGCGTCAAAAAATAGTGTGACCTTAAAAACTGGGTTAGGGGTTGTTGATTTGATTTTTTATTTGATTTGATAAATAATTCACAGTCCTCCTCGTGGAGTATCGCGTGAATGAGGCAGTGGGGTGTGAACAACTTGCCTAAGGTTGTTGCGCAACAGCGTCACGGCCGAGGCTCGAACCCACGACCCTTGGATCGCAAGTCCCACGCCATACCGCTTAGCCACCGCGCCACCCCAAGGTCATTGAAAATGGCGCCGTTCGATAAACTATATACGATTTTCTGTTAACCAGCCATTGTAAATATAGCTCTGTCTGGTACCGTTTTGAGGTATTTGACATTGAATGACATCATGACCTTGAAATATGAGTTAGAGGTCACTCAAGGTCAATTAAACTGGTACCATTCGAAAGCTTGGGTGCAGTTTCCTATTCGCCTTCCATAGTAACTATGGCTCTATCTTGCATCGTTTCCGAGATAAAGCGAGATATTGGTTTTTCATACCCCTCTTGCATTCAACGCCCCCATTAGGGGGTCCCCGTCGAAATATTGCCATCCCGTTTGGTGTGGGAAAACTAGAATGGTGGTGCTACCCGACGGTGTAAAACCTTTGAGGATATGTGTAACCGTTTAGACTCAATACCGGCGTGTGACAGACGAACAGACAGACAGACAGACGGGCATCTTGCGACTGCATAGTCCGCGCTACGCATACACGTCGCGCGGTAAAAACCATCGCAAAATATTTACAACCGTTTCCACCAGGGCGGGGGGTCGTTAAGTAGAAGGAATTAAAAAAGCGCGATTTTCGACCAATATTTCGCTTTATCTGCAAAACGACGCCATAGTTACAATTGAATGTTAATAGCAATTTACACAGGCCCTATGTAGCGGTATAAATTGGAGTGACCTCGAGTAACTTTGAGTTATAACAAAATTTTCAACGACATGGAGCATCGCGCGATCCTTTTGCGATAGCTGAGCTTCTTGTTTAATGAATGGTAACTTACCTACGCCCAATTACTTGCGGACGTTACTGCTACCTGTGTTGCCAGCGATGATTTGCAAACATATCAAGGTAGCGTACTAAAGGTCGTAAAATTCGGCCAAAAACCCAAGGTGTACGAAAACATGTATTCATCATCAAAAATTCTACTATCCTTGTAAATGAAGTTTCGTCGCATTACTGTCTCATACAGCGTAGACTGGAGAGCGGGTAATCCAATCGGCCGTGATGTGACACGCGTCACCGTTGCGCTCGGCTCTTCAGCTATAGCTAAGTTTCTTGTCATTGTACTGTTCAACAGATGTGAATCGAACACGTGAGCACAGAGCAGCTAGAAAGCTTACGATCACAACTGTACTAGTAAGTTATTAATTTAATTTTCTGCCTTTTGACTACACTACTGTATGTCAGATTATACTGTAGCTGCAGTCGAAGCTAATCATCATCTGCTCTATCAGTTGAATTATTGAATAATTTGTGCAAGCTGTATTGATGAAACGTCGGTGTCAGTGACACGAAAGTGTCATTTAATGGCATTATCACGACCCCATGGGCAGCATTGCACATTTTGACTATATTCGGTATTAACCCTTTAGATTCCAAAGTGCCACGTCGACTAATACGAAGTTGGTAAACTGTCCGTTGATGAGTGGGCTGTTACATTTGATACAGCGAGGAGGGGCCTGTATCAAATGTAACTGCCCATCACTCATCCAGTGTACCAATCACTGTATTGCTATATGATGGCCCGTTGCTCTGCGGTTTTAATGTGGCTATTAAAGGGTTAAGCAACAAGGGGATGTAAGTCCCCGACGGCCGACAGGATATGCGGCCATTACAGAATTTCAAGAATACATTTCAACTATATGCTACAGCGCGACGTGGGCGGCATGTATGTCCACTTGTCTATCCGTCACAAGCTGGTAATACGTCAAAACTAATAACCGTAGGATCACGCGGTTTTCACCGTCGGGTAGCCGGGGACTTTAGGTTATTGAGACCAACTTTCACAACTTAGGTCCCAGGGGAACACCCGGAGCGAGGGCTTCATATGAGACTGGGGTTAGTGGAACACACGATTACTCAGACCACTAATAGAAAGTGATATCCAGCTTATAATAAATAGACCTTTTTATTGACCTTGGTCGACCTTAATTCAAGGTCATTTTAGCGATTTTGTCTAAAAATAAGTGTAGCCTATACTTTTCCGGTCTCTGATAGAAACTTCAGGCAATCTAACGAATGATGACATTGCCGACCTTGAGTGACCTTTGAAATCATTTCAGATACTGTTGACGGTTTCATTGTATTTAAAATACAGCACATATTATAATGTACGAATTCATTTATAACAGTCAGACGTCATTATTCGACCGGACCGGACGCGACCTGTTAGCGATAGCTGAGTTTCTTGTTGTGTTTGCAGGACGAACCATACATGATGATGAAAGAGAACGCTGCGTTCTTGACCGGGAACGACCGGTTCGAAGGCTACGTGGCCGACATTCTGCGCCTGGTCGCCGCCAGTCTTGGCTTCGACTACGAGATCTGTCTGTCTATTGACGGCAGGTATGGCGAACAGAACGCCAACGGACAGTGGAACGGCATTATCGGCGAAGTGGTTCGAGGGGTAAGTGTGCCAATTAGCACAGGATCATACTGCATAACGCACTCCAGAAAATGAGCAACTGATTTATCAGCAGATAATTTAATTTGTAATGGCAGACGTAAACTAACAATATTTGTAAATAGCGTATTATCGAAGAATGTAGGCCTATCATAGAAAATTTGAATATAGGTATAGTCTATAGGTCGTTTAGCCAATGTTTAACACCGTTTTGTTTTCCTTTGATCAAATAATAGACCACCGTCCACGCTGTATACGTAAGTAAGTCAGGACACTTACAAACGGCACCGGAGTCACAAAAAAAGCCAGAGCGGCACCGGATGGTGTTCGTCGATGACATTGTCTGAAGATCTACATTCTAATATGCGCTTGAACGAGTTCAATGACAGAACATATGGCAGACTGTTCGACGAACTGACTACAGTTAGCCCATAAATGGTGAAACTCCACTGTCGAGTTGATGTATGCACTCTTGATCGCTGCATGCATCCAGTCGATGCATATAGCCAAACACGACACCGGACATTTTCGTAAGTTGGAAAGTAACCTACATTTTTTGTAAATTTATCACAGGCACAAGTGATAGGCCCCTACCTAGTTCACTGCGCTGCCATATTGTTTAGTGTTTAATTGATGATGCCGATAACTTCGCAGTCTGTAGTATTAGAGGGTTGCGAATTGTTTCAGCGTGCGGCATTTTGGTAGCTGTTTATATAGGACATATGCCTGTGACATCACACGAAGTAGGAGAGGTGCGATTCCTCATGAGTGCCATTTATCTCAAGTATAAGTAATCGTAGCAACTTTGCTGGGTTTTCTTTGTAGGAGAGAGATATTGCTGCCGGTGCGGTGGCCATCACGTCCGCCAGGAAACAAGTGGTGGACTTCACAGATTCTTTCATGACGATGCGCTCTGTCGCCGTCCTCCTCAAACCGTCTGCACCGGTCGACACGTCATCCACGTCGTCCGAACATTCGCGCCGCCAAGAGTTCTGTAAGTTAGCAACGGCCTAGTCGATTATTTTTGCTCATAGCATTGTTCAGATCCAGACGAAACGAATTCGGCTTAGCACCAAGGAACATGCAGCCTATAGTGTACGCACCAAGTCTTAACCCTATACAGTGCAAAGGCTGTTTGTTATAGTGCCACATCGAATAACATGAAGTTGGTACATTGGCCGTTGATGGGTGGGCTGTTACATTTGGTACAGCGACGAGGGGACTGGGCGGGACCGCAGCCCGCCCAGTCCCCTCCTCGCTGTACCAAATGTAACAGCCCACCCATCGACCAGTGTACCAATCACGGTATTGCCGTATAATGGTCCGTATAGGGTTAATGGCATGATCTGAGTATCATGCACTTGCCGATCTCTTCTGAACGTAATCATTGTAACAGTCACCAACAACGTCAAAAACAAAGAAACACTGCAGGCGAACGATACCAGTACTTCATTAGCTGTCGCCGAAGCAAGGTGCATCTACCTATGAATAGTAAATGTACATTATGTAAAGTGACAAGTTGGCAACTTTTGTTTTATGCATAAAGACATTTCTGAAACAAGAAAATATGCAGTGCGAGTCACGTGAGAACATTGTCAATGTGGTATTTACTTGTACTTGAAGTAAATTGACCATTTTGCGTGACGGACAGATGGACGAACAGACCCACAGATCCATGCGTGGCGCTCACGAAAACAGTACCCGCCCGCCGGGAGTAAGTACTAAAGAGCGTTGCGCGTTTTCTCTACGACAGCTTATCTTCTTGCCCTGTTAGAACGAATACAAGTCAAACAGCGCGTGATAGAGAGATAATGAGCGACGTTTGCTGCAATAACGTGCAGACTGGCAAGAAGAAGGTCGCACGGCCGACAACACGAGACGTCGTACATCGAGTGATCAACGTCGTCGTATAACAGACTCTCTTGAGCTCATCCAGTCGTCTGACTACGAGTTCGGTCTGCTGCGTGGCGGCGTGGCCCATTACCAGCTGTCCACGTCCGTCGACCCGCGTCACCGCGCCGCCTGGGCCCGTCTCAATGCGTTCTGGCCGTCGGCGTTCATCGACCGTCTTCCGGAGGGACTCGATCGCGTGCGGCGGCGTCGCCACTTCGCTCTCATCGTCGACTCGCCGACCGCCGAGTACGTCACGACGAGGCGGCCATGCGACTTGTACGCTACCGAACCGTTCCTCGACGCCGTCGCGTACGGCTTCGCTGTCGGTCGGCGGTTCGCGGGGGCCGACGACCTGCGGGCGGGAATCAACCGGCAGCTGGCCCGGCTGCGTCGCGACTCCGTCCTGCAGACGCTCTACTTGCACTGGTGGCGTAGCGAGTGTAACGACGTCGCGTCAGTCGAGCAGTCGCCGACACCGAGACGTCGCACTAACCACAGCACGTCGTTGGGTCGCCGTAGACAACACGATCGACACACAGACACGTTACGTCATCGCTTAGACGGTGCCGCAGACCGGCAAAGCACCGCGTTAAGCACTTTTGCCATCGTCGTTTCCGCATATCTTGTGAGCTACTGGACAGTATTCAGCGTTTGAATGGTGGGATGGGGATGGAGTTGAACCAGCTTTTTGCTCAACCTCAATAGCTAACCTAAATGTAACTCGAGCATGTCCGTTCTGTTCTAAGCCCCAGTCAGCCAATCCAGTGTTGTTAAGCCGCCGCTCGCGATAGCGAGAGCGGCTAAGTTGCAAAAAAACGCCATTTTCTCAAAAACTAAGCAATCTTGCGCAATGGTGTCTTTTGACGAAGTATAGGAAGTCGTACATGGGCTCTTCAAAGAACCCATTATTGGACCCATAAAATCCAAGATGGCTGCAATTCCGCCATCTTGAAAATCGACATGACGTCATTTTTTTCTGCTAAGGGTGGTCCGATTTGGATAAAATTTCGCAGACTGGTGCAGAATGACATGCCGACTGCGGTGATATGGTCAAAATCGAAACCAGATGTAGCATTCCAATATGGCGTACGTTTGGGCGAATTCCATGGCATGTCATCCCACAGCCACCTGCCACATTGCAGGGTGCTGCCACTTGGTGATGGTTGGTTGGTGTTTAGCGGCACTTTCAGCACAAAAAGGGTATATCGTGCCATGCGAAAAGTAAAAGTTTGTTAAAGATATTAATTTCAGATAGAAGTAAAAATACGTTGTTTAGGGTATTAGTTAAAATGTGAGAGAGCTCTAAATTTGTGACAAGATGATCATGATGAAGATAAACAACTAAAAAATAACAGTAACTAAAACTATAGTGAAAAAAAATCAAAACAGTTCATAGGAACTGCTTTATTTAAAGGTTAACGGACCCTCATGCAACCGTGTCTTTGTGGATATGTACTCCTCGACAATATATGCATCATTGGATACTGCCTAGCTAGCCAATTACTTGGCAAAGTAGTCCAAACTAGGCTAACTGAAATAATACACAACACGAAAAAAACCTAAACAACTGAACCTAAGAAAACCAAACTAACCCTGGTTCGGGAACGCCTTTTACGCCATCCGGTCAGGAAACGGATTGGGCCTATTCTATAACAACAGTGCCCGGGCCGGGACCCACACGGCCCGCCACTTGGTGAATGCACTGTCATGATTCCAGAGCCACATGCCACATTGCAGGGTGCAGTCACCTGGCAAAATCAATGTCATGATCGTGCCACATTGCAGGGTGTAATAATTCCATCCGCTATATTGAAAATAGTTTTTCGCCATATTTTATTTATTTATTGTTTTTTAAATGCAGTTTGGGCTTTGACGAGCGGCGGCTTTCGTATCGTCTCCGATACACTTGTTTAAATGCGTAGGCGTACAGGAGCGACTGTCTGGCGTCGGTAGAATGCAAGAAAAACCTTCGGCGGCTTGGGCTGTGCTCGATCCGGACCCCGTTGTGGAACTTAGTGCCAGGGGCGTCATTTACGGGGCTCTGGAGTCTGGACCACAAGGATTGTGAAAAATGGCAATGTAAGGTGAGTGACGAGACCAAAGCCACTAGCTGCGCTATAGGTGGCGGTTTTTCTACTTCACAGCAAGAGGCAGATGGACGTCAGACTCCCAATGATTGAATGTAATGACATCACTAAGTGTCCCAGACTAGCTGTTGGGGAGGGTGCTTGCTGCCCCTTTCCCAACAGTGCTTACCCCGTGCTGCTAACTCCTTTTTATCAACAATAAATATTATGAATTGAACGCCTGTCAACTCTAGGGTTTCTTTTGAGCCGGCATTATTCAGTAATCACCACGGATTCGGCCGGGTCCGTAGAGCAAAACACTCAGGTATTGCTGAAGTATTCCTACAGTGTCAGAGCTTATGAATCGTTTCACGCTCTGAAACAGCTGGAAGGAAGGAATCAGAGGGCCAGCAGAAATCCCATTTTTACAGGCTGTACGCAATCCTGCTGCAACGTGAAATCAATCAGTTGTCGTAATGATTATAACTGTTGACTGATGAACCGTTTCATTCTTTCAGCTACCCAGTGTATATATTAGCCTACATACAAAGAGTGTACTGTACTGTACGAGTTCGATTTCTTTTCCAACGGTTTATAGTGTACAGCGTATACAACAGTGTATTACATACATACAGCGTTATTCACTTCAGTAATAATTATGCCCCCGCCCCCGTAGGGAAGGGGGCAATAAACGTTGCTTTTGTCCGTTCGTCCGTCGCGTACACAGCGAATTCGAGAACCCAAAGGCTTAGCGTGCCCAAATTTGGAAGGAAGGTTCTCCACCTTAGATACGACTGGCATACCAGTTTCAACGTCAAATGGTCAAAGGTCAAGGTCACCAGGCCCATTAATGCTGACACGCATCGTGCACTATATAGTTCGAATGGCAAGACCTACGAACTTCAAATTCGATATATGGATTGAGGACGACGACCCTCATCAGCAACAGGCACCATGACCTCCAAGGTCAAAGGTCACGTTATCAGTCTGAGCCGTGTTGACCCATGGCCCATAAATCGAAAACCAATATATAGTATTTTTTTAAAAAATTGGCAGGAGGTACCCATGACACGTGCTACACTGCACACCAGTTTCAAGGACAAAAGGTCAGGGCCACAGGCCGACTAACGCATCAGCGACATGCGCCATGACTTCCAGGGTCAAGGTCACATCGTCGTCTCATCTATGCCTCTTCTTAATTAAGTAAACAAAATGCTGTACCTGTGACATTAGGGGCGGGCGGGGGCATACTGTGTTGGCCGAACCTAGCGGCCACACTTCTGTGTTTTGTTGTGAAGTGGTGAAGTTATGTCATATTAATCGTAGGGGTCTGGTGTTTTTTGAGCCACAGTGAAGTTACTCGGAGTCAAAAGATACTGGCAGTATAATGGTAATACACAGACGTCAGCATCATGCACACCATTTATTTACATGTCTGCAACTGCAGCCAGCAGCATTCTCAACTGCCTTCCTATCAAAATGTGCACTACTCATTATTATTCAATCACAGCGAACAAAACCGTAGCATCACACGGTTTTCACAATGTTTCACAATGAGTAAATTTTGAATATAATTAAGTCTCTTGAATAAAAAGAAATTACGAAGAACACAAATCACAGAATGAACATGGTAAATAACAGTGAGTGTGCAGCCTCGCTCTTCTCTCGGTCTCTCTTCTAACTCCTGACCAAGTATTAATGGTCCACAGTATTTAATTTTTTTATTACAACATAAACCAGTTTCATGAAAATTTCAAAAATAAACATCAAATACAGATAAAAAAAATATGTAATATAATACTTTATTTTGCCAATGGTAAGTGAACACAAGTGAGCCAAATGCTTGATCTCAATGTATCAAGTTTTGCATGGCCTGGAGCTGAAGTAAACACCGACTTTGTATTCGAGTCCAGCAAAATACTACACAGTATTATCATATTACATGACAAGATACAAGTAACTTACTGCTGTGGCAGTTTTCTTACAGCTATGTTCAGAAATTAGGTTCATAGCTGCCACTGTAGCTCTTGGTAAACAGTCTGAACAAATAAACCTTGTAGTTTTTAGTTTCTACACTGAAGTATATTCACTCGCTAACTCAAAGAACTGCCATGATTTACACTTGCATGCAAAGACTGTTTGAGAAACAACACAGACAACATATTCAGACTTCAAACACGATAAACTGAGTTTACATTGAAAAATATCATATAGTTGTACTTTGTTTTGTGCTTGTTACCGATTTCTGAGTCAGACGATAAGTAGCATATACAGTGCTTCATAATTACTGAACGTACTGCTTTCAACGGCATATCACTGCTAACAAATTGATCCACTGGTTACATGTCAACCTTTTTAAGTTGAAAACCTATTTGTATACTTTAATATTTTAATTTTTTTTTATTTTTCAACAAATCTTTCCCATGCTAAACTGCCATTTTTGTTTCTTACATTCACTGGTTCTGATGGACTGCTTGCCTTTTCACAACTTTTGATGTCATGTTTGTTCACGTTATCGTAGTTATGAGACAAACCTTCTTCTGCTTACATGTCATAGACTCATTAAATCTCAATGCTGGGATTTTATCTAGTATAGTAAGTATTTTAATAACATCTACACATCCCAATACTTACTGCACCACTTCACACAATCTGCTTCCAAACAGTAAATGTGAGATTCATTTTCAAAATTTTTAACCTAAAATAAAGCCTCACGCACTAGCTTATCTTATTAACGTAAAAATCACACTTAACAATCTAGAGAGTTGGTAACTATAGATCACCACGAACAAAAAAGATAACATCACTTAGCTGTGACTAAGACGTATACAGTGCCAAAATATAATACAGTACGTACTCAGCTGAATAGTTAAGAATATTCAGAACAGAAAGAATGTCACATGCACAGTGAGTGAATGAGCAGGGATAACATCTACTCACACGCAACATATAACAGATCAATATATAGTAGATTTCAGAGACGAATCCTTCATGCAACTGACTGCACTGGTAAAGACAAAACACACAAAAATTGAACTTAAACCAACATTCATCTGTAAACTCTGTGAGGCCCGCCCTGTTGCCGTCACTGGCCTGTGGCTACCTCACAGTATTTTCTTCACACATCTGTATGTGTGTGTGTGTGCATATCATTATGTGCAACTGTGGTACACAATACATCTCGGAGCAATTCAGATTAGAGCTGTCAAGCGATTAGATTTCTTTAATTGCATTAAATTGCCCACACCGGCACTCCTCCCGCTGCTGACTGGAAGCGCCCGCCGGGTCGTCCACGGAGAAATTGGCTGCAGCAAGTGGAAGAAGACGTTGGCCTATCTGTTGGTGCTGCCTGGATCGCGGGCCAGGATCGTTCGATGTGGAGGACGCTACGACCCTCAGCTGGTCAAGCGCAGCAGTGAGTGAGTGCGTTAATTGTGCGATTAATTTTTTTTACCTCTAATTCAGTACCATTGCTGAATGTGCGCATGTTATAAATGCATGTATAATAATAACAACTGCATGTTAATCACAGTTCTAACACACATTTTGTTTGTTACATTTTTCACTTTGTGTTCCATTTGCAGGTAGACGTCATCAACCCATTGATGTTGATCGCTAGTCTACTGCTAGTACTGACGACTGATTACTGCACGTCACTGACCTTAATTGACAACTGACAGCGACGGAGTAATTTGAGTTTTGAGTAATTATTCGTTCATTTAACGTCAAGAAATGTTCAATTTTGGACTGTTTCTGTTCACTGTTGGCTCCGCTGGTTTAAGTATTTTTTCCTGCATTGAAGTTTTTAACGGCGTTAATTTTTTTAATCGCGATTAATTCTTTAACGTTTGTTACTGCATTAATTTTACAGCCCTAGTTCTGATAATGACCCACAGTCTCATTTTACATTAAAATGTCTCACACATTTATATCTATGGCTCAAGAGTAAGAAACATTGCAGAAATGGACGTCTTCACAACAACAAATTGATGCAAAGTGCAAACAACTAGTTATGTACATTGAGTAAACATCTACAGCACGTAAACAATGCACACATTGTGATGGCACCGAATGAGTCTATATGATAATCACAAACGTTAATGCAAGTTTCATCTGTGCATTAATACCATGAGGTGCAGCATGAATTAGCTACCACCTTTTAATCCATATTTCACCAACAAATATGCACTTAACTGCTACATAGCAAACAACGAGAAGCTGGCAAACAGCGCACACCCACCCAAGCTCCTCTCTGCTGTACCAAATGTAACAACCCATCCATCAACGGCCAGTGTACTAATCACCATACTGCTGTATAATGGTCCCTCGTTTTGGGCAAGTATGTACTCACTAAAGACTTAAAAATCACTCACATTTTGTAACCGCAGCAGTTGTAATTACGGCACGACATAACAGCATATAGCTGTCTACATGCATCGGTAAGAAAACAAAGAGAAACATCAACCTCCTCAAACTGATTTCATTCATAGTATGAAAATAATTGACTGCAGACATGCAACGTTATCAAACCTGCAGCATGAATGGTACTAGTATATTTTTCACTGCAGCAAGGTAGCTAAGGCCAGTGCTAAACATGCCTACAAAACATATTTTTCAAGGGAAATAAGAATACAACAGATCATTATTATTATATAAACATGAGTAAAGTGGACGACATCAGCAACCAGTGTGAATCGGAAACGCTGGTGGTCGCTACATGGGCAGCACTGGTAATATTATGGAGGAACTATGTGAAAAAGTAAATGTTCAAGTGGCATTTGAAGGTATCAATAATGAGGAGAGTCTTACACCAAAAGCTGATCTGTTCCTGACTATATTAGGAAAATTCAGTGGACAGTCATCAGCGGTTTTGCTAGAAAGTAATTTTAAAATCCTAAAAACGTAAGTGTAATATGTTATGAATCTAACAGCAATCAATATAAGTGGACAGCAGTGTTGAGCTAATTGACAGTTTATGAGTGACGAGTACCAACTGCAACTGAATGACAACAGCAGTGCAACAGACAGATTTACAGACATATCATATAGCTGCACAAGTGTACAGCCCTATTTTGAACGAGAAACGAGAAAACGAGCAAGCTGGACAAGACAGAAGCCAAGCAGCAGCGGGTACAACAGCATCTCACGTTGACGCCGACGGCCGTTTTCTTCTTCCAGACGTTCGACACGGCACGTCAGCTTGGCAACCTGCCTCTGAATTGTCAGCCAGTCGCTGCCGACGTCGACAACAGAACCCGATCGACTGCTGTATGACGACGACTTCAACATACTGCCTGGGGTCGCTGGGACGACCATGTCACCAGCAGCAAAGAGATCAACATCTCTGTCAAACACACAGCGAACACAGCACTGACAGTCTAGCAATGCCATGAGCTCTGATAAGAAGGCTGCAACTTCAGGTATGCAAATAAGAAGCTCAGCTATTGCTGCCATAGACATTACGTAATGGCTACTAAGACCAATAAACAGATTGCAACAATGACACGCATAACAGATGAACCGAAATTTAATGGAGTCCGCTGCAGTGTTTTGCTGGACTGCTGAACTTGTTACAGATGAATTTGCCGTGAGAAATAACTGAAAGTTATGTAACGTAATATTTGGCTAAAAATGAGCACTGTAGTAACTGATTTTAAATTCAGTAAAACAAAATCACACAGCAGGAAAATAGATTAATTCCAGATTTTAAGGTTAGAGGCAAACAGTAAAAGCCATTATTTCATCTAGCTAATACACAAACTAAAGCCACAACCAAGGCAAGAAGCATACTCAACGAAGTTCTTTAATATGCCACTAGAACTCTTAGACATGAAGATGTAAAGGGTGACCAGTGCCATACTCCATTACAGGTGTGGGTAAACACTACATCGGCCACGAGGCGGGATCCTGACCCTAACCGACCACGAGGCGGGCATTTTTTTGAAAACTGGCCGATAGGGACCCTGTCGGTCGGCTGACAGGGCCGATGCAGTGTTTACCCATGCTGCTCCATTGCTATTCAGAAAATTAAAGAACAACTCAGCCCAAGTTCTGATTTCTGAACAAACTGATACTTGCAGACTATCCAACATACTTAGTGTTGTTATGAATACCTTAAAGCATTAAAATTTTGTCAGTTACTTTGTCATAGAATTTAAATACTATGGAAATACTCAAATAAAGGGTGCCCACTGTCCAGTGCAATACTCATAGAGGAAAATTAAATACAATAAACTGTACAGCAAACTAACGTAGAAACTTCTTACTTTACACAACTGAAAATGTGTTACCTGCATCCCGATTCATGCACGTCGGTGTCTTCCTGATCCAAAGAGGCACTTTGGATCAGGAAGACACCAATGTGCATGAATGGGGATGCAGGATCCTACCAACTCAGCCACACATGGGACCAGGTGATTTCGAGGTCACGTGCTCCATCCAGCTGTAAACAATCAAGACGTGATCAAGATGTCCAACGGACATCGAAACGTTGTCATTAGTTAACACATTTTCAGTTGTGTAAAGTAAGAAGTTTCTACGTTACTGATCGTACCAACTGAATGAATCTCTTCAACACTGTACCGCAAACTGTATTTACCATTACATTCATTCCATCAGTAATAATTTTAATGCAATAAACATCTAATATTTAATAAGTGAAAATGCAACCAAAATGCATTATTTACTCACAATGACAAATAATAGAATTTTCTAAGACCTTTCATTAAACTTTACTTAGCAAAATGCTAAAATATTTAAAATCAACAAATGCTAAATACCAAGCAAAAATATTTAATTAGTATCTGAGTAAGTAGTTTTAAGTCAGTATTTAAATACTTTTGGCAACTATTAATTACAGTAATGAAATACCGGTAATATTTAGCTACTTGATAATATCAGGGTACGGCAACTACAAGCAGTTACGATAACAATGAATTAAAATGCAAGCTGCACCCTCTTCTTTTCGGTGGAGTAGCTTGTACATCAGCACTGGTCACGTGATGCACTGGTTCATAATAGTCAACAGTTTTGTCATCATGCACATTACCATTGACCACATGATCTACCATTTGTAGTGAATGATCAGTCTGGTAATCTGTCGCACCTGAAACAGTGAAAACAAGCACAGATCTGCCAAAAAACAATTAATACCTTAACCTAAGCAAATATTTTCAACAAATATAATACAACAGAAAATCATTTTTCTGGAGTAATCTTTTCCAGCAAAATAAGAATGTAACTGTAGTGTAGCCTCAATAATGCTAAAGCGTAAATTGAAAAACTTCTAAGTTTTCACACACCATCATATTCAAAATATAAACTATAACATATTATTTAAAAGGTCTTAGACAATGTTGACATTACTGTTGTTATTGCAACAATTATTGCAGTTTGCAATGTAATTAGAAATGCAGTGAAAGACAGAGGAACATATTTAACCATAATACCTAGAACAAGTTTGTCTGGTATCGTCATTGCGAAGGCCGGTGATTCATTCATAAATGATGCTGACGATGGATCTGCATGAAAATTCATCTTCCGGAAGCCATCAACTGCTGCCAACCTGTCTGGCATCTGCATATGCTTGCTTATATCTGCTGTATACTGCAGACTATAGTCAATGCTGTTTACATAACTGTAATCATCTGACACAGACGGAATCTCGCTGTCAGGAGCAGAAGACATTTTCATAGCCCTAACGAATGCAGCTGAGGGCAAATAGTGCAGCAAATGATACCCTGCACATTGACGAACCTGCAGAAAAAAGCATTTAAACAATTACATCAAAGCTACTGAGACAATAAGCATGAAAAATTGCATGCATATGTGCATACTTTCACAGTTAAAGTACACACAAAAGTTATTTATTTTCTTCATTTTCCCCTACGTTGAGCCGATCTCGTGTAAGTGCCTACACAACAGCACAGACATCAAAGTCATACATGAACAGTTACACGTATTGGTAGCCATTTTTGCATTAAATGACACCAATCAAGGCTAATGTTACTTTAGGTATCTCCATCGTTGCTGTAGCAACGCAGTCAATTTCACGTATTAACGTTATCCTACCTTGTTGGCTGGTTAAGGTCAGAACACCGCTTTGTGGCTCACATAGGATCAGAAGAATGGGTTAGTGCCAGTTTTCATATTTTTGTATTGGTAGCTAAATCAACAATTACAGGACATTTACTATGGCAATGACGGAGATGTGCCCTTAATCAAATCAAAAATATTCAAACACCTGTGGACCAGATGTTCCAACCGTCCAGTAGAGCATTCCGATTCGCGATTCGAATCGATTTGATTTGTTAAAAAATTGGCCATTCGATTCAGCTGCTGCATTCGCCTAATCAGTGATCATACGGACTATGTACACTGCTGTTTGTGTACACCAAACAAAATGGCTTCCAACTTGTCAATCTTATTCAAGATGATGTGCATTTCACCAACATCCATACGAGGCGACGATAAATTATCAGAGTTGTCAGCAACAAAACTAGGTGATGCACTAAGCAGTTTACGCTCGTCAATCTGTACAAAAATATCCATAACATTATCCATTTCTCGAACCGTGCGATCAGTGCTCTGCCTCTCAGGATAACGTGAAAGCGGCTTGTCTAACTGAACATACGACACAGCTTCCAACAATACCTTCTTTGCCGAACTAACGTCGTCAGCAGAATAAAAGTCCAACACTGTACTCCTGATACGAGCAGTTTCCAACGTTCGCAGCTTCATTATAACATAACATAACAAGGAATTGAACACAACGTTCGACGACTGATCTGTACAGTCCGCCATTTTACTGTAATGTTGTCTTGATTTCTTTGGTGGTTGGTATGTCAGTCAGCAGTAGGCTATTACTCACCTTTTCAAATAGCCCACCAACACTCTTACCATGCTGCCCATCTAGTACCGGTAACTGATTCAGTATCATCACTAAATGTACGCACATTATTTACCTCCGACAAAGAAGGTAGTAAATGTTTTTGCCCGTGTTTGTCTGTCTGTCTGTTAGCAAGATTACTCGAAAACACGTGCATGGATTTGTATGAAATGTTGCGTGTCGACACGACAGATGTCGGGACATGGACGAACTGATTAACTATTGAGCCAGATCCGGATTATAGTCCGGATGCCGGAATTGGATTGCTTTCTCTGATGTCTGTGTTATAAACGGGATAGGATCCAAACGCAAGTTAGTGTTTCTACAGCCAATTTATGATGCACTTGGAAGTGATGTCATTGCTGCATTACCAGGCTTTCATGCATTCACGGGATGTGACATTACAGGAAGATTTGCTGAGAAAGGCAAGAAGTCCTGTTGGAAAGTATTTGTGAAAGCTAGGAAAGGTGTTATTAGGGCTTTCAGCAAACTTGGACAAGGTCAGTGGCCACTGGCCAGGTGATGAAGACTACCATTTTTTGAGGAATTTGTATGCTGTCTTTATCAGCCCAAGACAAAAGAAACTAGCGTGTCACGTCTGCGATGGAACATGTTTAAGCAGTCTGAGGCCGAGGCAGAAAGGTTACCCCAACACCTGCCGCCTTACGACAGCACACACTACGGGCACACTATCAGTGCATGATCTGGTGTAGTGATATTATTCCGATTGTTGATTTGCCAGATCCGACTTCATATGGTTGGTGCAGTACAGATGGACAACTTACTCCGACTGTAACGAATCTGAAGCCTGCACCGGAAGCAATAGTTGAATTGGTGTGATGCAAGTGCACTGCAAGATGTTGTCATGGTAATTGCTCGTGTTTCGTTGCCAGAATGGCCTGTACACAGATGTACAGGTGTGATGCTCATCCGGAATCTTGTGATAATGTTGACCCTATGTTCCACGACAGTGATGTAGAGGATGACGACAGTGAAACAGTTCACCACTTCCGTTACTACAATGACAGTCCTGACAATATCTTGGCTTCAAGCTGTGGAGTAATTGAGGATGATGAGGTTGACAACATCGTGCATTTGTGACTGTGGTGCTGATGCATAGAAGTGTGAACTGTTCATCACATGTAACTGCATCCACTTTGGGTAAATGTGACTTCTTCCTGTTTAATTTCATAAATGTTTGTTCACAACTTAGACAGAGTTGGTTGAGACGGGCAGAAGAGCAGCTGGCACACATAACACTTTGCTCCAATAACACATAGGTACACTCAGGTGATGGAACTTTGTGCACACCTGTCGAGACCTGCTAAGTAACGGTCACAAGGCAGAACCGTCGTTAAATTTAAAAAAATGATGAATGACATCTGCTTAATTGCTTAGTGCTTTGCTTGCATCTGTGTCACATCTGCATGCACTGTAACAATATTGTCTTTTGCAAGTGCTTTGTTTTGGTATTTTACACGTGATTCCATATTTTTACTGGGAATGTGTAGTTCTATTCACATCATCACCTGCTTTGTTTAGATGTTTTAAGTTTGTTTGGTGCACACACCTTGCTTTCATTGTTTTTACTACTATCATATATACATCTGGTACTGTTGAGACACTATTCCTGTGGATATATGCTGGATTGTTGTTGCTTTTCAGTTGAAATACTGTGTGGGTGAATTACTACCTGTATTACTCTCCAGAATCAGTGGATCGCTCACTGCTGTTTATAACAAGTAATAACATATTCACTTTAATCATTTATAAAACTTGTAGGTTGTTAATATGTTTGTTACGTTCACAAGTGCAATTATAACACAGCGAGGTTTTCGATTAACCGTTTGTCAACCATGATGTGAGTGGTCATTGGCTTGAGAAGCCTCACATAACATTATTGGTTATTAGTGTTGTTACGGTAACCGAAACCGGAACCGAAACCGCGGTGAGTACTCGAAACCGAACCGAACCGAAACCGCGGTTTTTTGCAGCCTAAAGTGACACG
>Ga0209149_1000248_pt1 | contig 21325 bp, 14 predicted proteins | sample WorMetTyACAVOLI2_FD_187423 | JGI IMG/M metagenome (GOLD analysis project Ga0209149, IMG submission 187423) | Marine gutless worms symbiont microbial communities from Max Planck institute for Marine Microbiology, Germany - Olavius algarvensis... ... | reverse complement strand
TCTGTACTAGCTAACGACTCTCTCACAGCGTGGGCCTAGGTGGCCGTGTACGGTTGCGCCCTTGTAACGGCTTTGCCGTGTTACGGCGCGTTAGAAATTGTCGTGTTTGATTGATTGATTGATTGATTGATTGTCTTGTGTGACCCCCTGAATCTAATTTGGATAAGTCAGTGTATTTCATATTCCTGTCTTACACATTTTGTTAGATGTCCTGCTCTAACTCTTCCCAGTTTCTCCTTCCACCACCAAAATGTCATTTCCAATCAGCTGCCTTCAAACTTCGACTTTTAATTATGTTCGACATGATAATGTATAACATCTGTAAATACTGTTCTCTGAGAAGAGCTAATTTGAAACTGTGTACAGATGCAGTACGACCGCGCCTGGGAACGCGTAGCCTGCGGTCGCACATCGACTCAGCTAGAATTGATACATCAAGCCCGCAACTTTGTACAATCATTACGGCAAGAGCAGAGGCACTTTACACAGAAATGTTAAGCTGTAAGAGACAGTTTCTAGCACAATCATATCAATCACAAATGTGTATATACTGAACTGGACATTAACAGCTGCCTTGCTGTGGCAACATTTTTTTTGTAAATTGCTCATTCTAACTGCCAGGTAGTGTTCTGTACATTGTAGTGTGTATTGTAATCGTGTTGTTTTTTGTTCGTTATCAGTTAACTGTAATGCGTTACACTTGTGAAACTAATAATGCGACTCGCACTTTTGTTTTCATTTTAGTCATATAATTGCAGTTCTTTGCATGCCTGTTTTATTATTTGTTAGAATCATTACAACTGCCTCATTTAGGACTATTTGTTAGGCATGCCAGTTTATAGTGGAGATTTTTTCCAAAATATGCGGACCTGTCAAGCTTAAAATATGCTGCGATCGCATGTTCGCTATAAACTGTTATGCCTAATTTATCAAACAGTTGCTTAGTTACCGTGTGAAATATGTGAAATAGCTTCGTTTAAATTCTGGTAAAAATTACTGTTCGCCGCCATGATGACGTCGTCTACGTCCAAAGAATATAAAAAATATAAAATAACGATATTTATTAATCAATATTCTTTGCTAGCTCAGGAGCACAAAATATGCGGGAAAATATGCGATATGCTCATTATTGGCAAATATGCGATCGCATGTTCGCTATAAGCTGGCATGCCTGATTTGTTTATCAGCATTCAGATCATTAGTCTGTGGAGCTACACTTTACCATTTACATGGTAGCTGTTTATTGGTATGGTTTTGCTGCTATATTCAAGGATATGGCTTTCTCAGAATTAAATGTGATCTTAGATTGTTAATTTCCTGTCTATAGCATTTTTTCCCAGTCGATGTTTTGATGCTGTAATTCAGGCAACCTTGGGGATCTGGTCTGTACAATCTTGCTCCACCATTCCGCAAAGGCTTTTAATCGAGAGACCTTTCTGGGTTTGGCATGGTCTGGAGTAAATCTGAAAACTTGGCCAGTTAAACAAAAAACTTAAAGTATTAGCAGAAGTCGTGCTTGTGAAGTGGTGGAGTGACCTACCAAGTAATGTATCGATACATGGCATCTGCCTTACTGTATGTGCTTGCTTATTTTTACCTAGCCCCGGTAAGGCATTGTCTTTGGTCGCATTTGTTTGGGATAATGGATGAAGCTGTTGTTGTGAAGCTTTCACTCTCAGAATGGATTAGAAAGATTGCTGGGTCAAAAAATGTGACAAAGAACTCGTAACCCCATCTAATAAATACTAGAGGTGTGCACTGGCCTAAATTTTACGTTGAACTTTCGGCCCAGCCGGCCCCATTTATCAGTTGTATTGCTAGGCCCGGCCCAGCAAGGCGTGCTGACGTCTAAGCTCAGCCCATTTACTTCCAGCACATAGCAATACTCTTCTTCTCGGGTGACAAATGCTAGTGCTAGTGAATGGCTCACGTATGTTGTCAGCCCTACTAGTATTACTGCCATAAAGTGTCATTATATTCTGCGTGGATTTGTACTAAATTGGTAACTAATTGCTGAACACATGGACCTAGACATTTTGGCCTGGCACGTGTTACTAGGTGAATTTCCAGGCCTGGCCCAGACCGCCGAGGGCCTGGCCTGTGCACACTACTAGTGAATACCGACGAACTGAGCGAGGATGTCATGCACCGTTTGTTTTTACAGTTTTAATGTATGGCATTTGTGTATGTACAGCTGTAGTGCATGTGTTGTCTGTAGCTTGATGTTTTACTGGTTGCTGTCATTAATGTTTTAATCATTGCTCCTCCTCCCCATATGGCCGTCAACTGCAGTTGTCGGGAAATAAGGTGTCACAGATGGATGTCGGTTTGGATGCACTGTGTGTTATGCAGGTGGAAAATACACGATGTAAGCAGTTTTTGTTAAAATCTATTTTATGTGTGTTCCAGCCTTTGTTAAACTGTTGTAGTGGTAAAGCTTCTTGATGTTGTCAAATAACATTGTTAACTGAAGAGCCGGTCATTAGTGGCTTCAAATATATTGCAGATAATGTAGATCTGAAGTTGGCCATTAAGCAGCATAAAATAATTTTTTACTATTATTTGTATAGGTTCGAAATCAGGAACTAATAATAAATTTTGATTAGACATCTAGTTTGGATGGTCATAATTTAGTAAATTTACTGTAGTTTATTCTGCATGTTTTTTGCATTGGTCTTTGAGACGAACCCTAGTATTTTTCAAGACGATGATCGTTCTTTACGGCTAATAACTTGCATACATTAAACCTTGTACCTCGTTGAACACGTTGCTGGTGTAGAGGAACACAAAGCAGATGTAAAGATTTAGGTACATACCACACATATTTGGTATAAAATCGCTGTTTTTCCGTACCGGAGGAAAACGTTTTTTGAGTAGGGATACTATATTCCCAATCTCGATACCCCACTGGATGTAAATTTTTACCCAGTCACTTTTGTGTTACGGCTAGATTGAAGTCAGAATCACACGAGTAATTTCAAGCTAGTGACACTACTGACTGATTCAGAATAATTCTTTGCAAATCATTTATTCTGTTTTTTTTCTGTCAAAGTCAGCATCAATTGAATATCACAGAAATTTTGCCAGATAGTAGAAATTCATCTGGATAAAGATAACCACTGTATCTTGTTGAATAACAAGTGGTTTGAATTAGTTATGTAGAATTATTTCATGACCTACTTTTGTCTTCTGTCTCTCAACACAGTGTATGGAGAGAGAACGTCCCGTAACCTACTCACACTGAAGCGTGACCAGTTGATCACGCTCTTCGTAGGCCCTTGTTGGCCCCAGCACAACGGTCATGAAATAAGTAGGTTATACGATAGTCTACAGTGGTATACACTCGAGTATACCACTCCAGACTATGGTATAACCTACTCATAGTAGAAATAGTCTAAATTCACCACTGTCTCGTTGAACAACAAATGGTTTGAACTAGTTGTGAGCCATTCATCAAACTTTAGCTAATGACTGTTCATTTGTGCATCTCTTTTTTATTTTAGTTGCTGTGTTTATCATGAGTGTGAACATAAATTATGCATGTAAATATTTCATAATTCAATTTTTTGATCGTAAAACTGTCACATTGCGAAGCAATTACAGCAAGTTTCAATGAGGATTGCACCCGGTTTATGTGTGTGTGTCCACCTGTCAATAATTCAAAACTGAAAAGCTCTAAATTGACGGTGTCTTTCTGGATCATGAATCATGATTAGAGTTTGATGTCACCAGATCTCCTAATAAAGCGAGGTCAAGATCCACAATGTTTGACAAAACTCAGACACAATGTGTAATCTCATTCACTAGTGATGAGTGTATGACAGACCATCTTAAAATGTGGTAACATTTTGCCCAATAACATGCTACAGTACATGTCGAAACTGTTGAATGTCGAGGCTAGTAGGTCAAAGCACTCTATACTTAACACTGGCATGTAATACCCATTAGTGATATCACGACACGCTGTATACTATGCAGGACGATGACTATTCCACATAAATGCAATACCATACACAAACTTCAAATTTGGTGAATATGTAACTTAAAATACAGTTCAACATACTGATTGAACTTCAACAGTCAAAGCTCAATGTGAAGACATTCTAGTGTCTGGGTGTCATTTTGAAACTGAAGTTCTTGTTTGTAATAACAAGATACTTAGCTATTGCTAACAGGTTGTGCTCAGCATCAAGACACAGGTACAATACAATAGTAATTTTGGTCAAACGTCAACTGTTTCCGACAAAACAGCATCACAAAGTGCAAAAAACGTGTCTTCACACCCTACTGTCATTTAACCCCCCCCCCCTGCATGCAATGATCTCTGCAAATTTATGCACAATCTTTACATTGATAAATTCGGCAGACATGGTGCTATATTTTGTCACAACAATGTCACGTTTAAACAGCAGGTACCGGAAGACGCATGATAGAATGAAAATAGTGAGATAAGGTGTGTGACGGTCTTGGAGGTCATCAAAAGTGGTACCAATCGAAAGCTTGTATGCAGTTTCCTGCTAGTGGTCAACAGCAACCTAAGTTGTACCTCCCACTGTTTCGGAGATACTGTGACGCAGGTCGGAAATCTGCATTTTTTCACTGTTTTACCCACCCCACTCTTGTTTGACCACCCACGGGTCTTCCCTGGATCTAGGGTCGGTCTAAGAAGGTAACCGGATGGTGAAAACCGCGTGATCCTACTGTCCTTGGTATGTTACCAGCGTGACGGACAGACTGACAGACAGCTAAGTCGCGCTCTAGCATAGCTCAGCGCGACAAAAATTGTGACTATTTTTAATACTCCTCATTTTATTGCATCCCGTACCAGCTGACTCACTTCAAAGATGATCTCTAAAATTATACGCATGTATGTTGTCGTTCGGGATATCAAACCTTACCCAGGTGTGTGAATTCTGTGTAACAAATGCTACATACAGTTACACATCAGCAAGATGGACAACTGTGCTTCAGTGAATAATAAATTAAATAAGACTTCGACAAAAATTCATCCTTCACATTTTTCTTGGCTACAAGTTGATAGTACGATTAGCTGTTCATGTCATCAGTCACTAAACAATAACTTCAGTGGGAACTACAATGGCTGATGCTACGACAAAGTTGCTGGCTCACTTTTGCCAAAAAGGTTCTTGAACAAGTCATCTCTGTAAAACATTCACCACATACAGTTGTACTAATAAAGCAGTCACAATCAAACCAATGACAAATGATCAACTGTCATGTATGAAATTAAAGGTTCTTGCCAAAGATTTAGAGTCCCATAAAATGGTGTTACCATATCGCACCAATTCCTCAGACATCAGCTGAAGGTTGAAAATGACACTCTTAATTTTTGCCAGCACCAAATTATATTGCTTGGTTACAGAGGCAATTGACACTTGCCTGAAGAAATTACACAGAAGTGCTCTGGCTGGCAGCTGAAGAAGCCCTGTCATTAGATCGTGTCACCAGTGTCATACAGAAACAAACTAGTTTTGATTAATACAAATCAATCTTATTATTATTAGCCATAACAGTTGTCCTTCTAAAGAACTGAATTAGCGCCTCCATTCTCACGCTGACACCAACAGTGTTAACCCCAGTCTTAACAGCCTATGGTTGTCTTCGCTGACCTTTTATTATTATTATTATTAAGAATGAATGTCATAGCAACATTATAGTCGATAGTCTTCAAGGTTGCAGCCACAGCAAAAAGCTGTGGGAAAGTGAAAGTGAGTTACGCAGCAGTAAAGTCGTTTGACAGGCACGGTGTCAGTTGTAAGAATGCTTGAACAGTTCAGTTTTCAGGCGGCGTCGAAAAATGTCCAGTGACTCAGACATTTTTGATAAAAACACTCCCTGAGTCAGGTGAGTCCATGTGTCAAGATTTGCAAGCCCGTTTGGCCAACTGTAAGTAACATACATGTAAAATGCCAAATATATATATACACCAGGTAAGATGACATTATTCCCCAAGCAAAACACTAAGCTTACCGCTGTTCATCTGACCACACATCAGCACTGGTCTGCGGAGCCATAAAATTAATGAGCGGTTTGTGTACGTTGTATCTGCACAAAGAAGCAAAAATTTTGTAATAAATCATAACTTGCACAAAATCATTCATCTAACAAAACGGACTAGATTTACTGATTGATGCACATAAATATGCACCAATACATCAGATACATAGTATAAAAATAATGGCAAGAAAACTATAGGGTGAGCAAAAGCTCAAATGTAGAATTCCAAATATTAAAACACTCACTCTTGGCTTCTGTTTAACCAAAATCAAAATTACTGAAATCGGTTAAGTATGTCCTCTAAAGGATTTTTCTACATACTGACTGCCATTTCCGATGCCTAACCTAAGGCAAAAAGTACCGTATAAAGCAGTGTGTTAAAACTGTTATAAGCCAATAAAACTGACAAACCAGTTAACTACGACATCCTGAAGTTCACATCAATATTACACACATTCAGCAAATCTGTCAACCATTAATACTTGCCGAGTTTTCCGGCCTTTGCTGGCTTTCCGGTCAACAACTTTTTTTGCTCGTTTACGATACTGCTGTATTTCCAGCCACTGCCTACAAATCACAGCAAAACTTCAGTGAGATATGAAAACAAACACCTACAGTTTAATTGTTTAGAACTGAAAAGATGTGCCGAAACAGACTAATCTGACACAGTGCTGACAATTCAGTTACTCACTTCGTAAGTATGACAGGATCGTAACTGTTCTTGTGTTGAATGAACTCTTGCAATATATGATGATAGAAGTCATTGTCATCAAATATTTCAGGGTCCGCAACCTTCAGCGGGTCTTCACGAGGTGTAACAGCCTGCTGTAGTATGCACACCAATCCACAAGATGTCACACATTATCTATTTTACAAGCTAATTCTCAACAATCAGCAAAACAAAGAGTACCCCAACAACATTTTGCTAATATCGCTTTTTATCCACGAATCACGAGAGTTCAATTGCAACTGCTTAACTTGATGAAGCAAGAATATCACACTGTGAAAAGAAGCTGGCCTGCTTCCTGTATGACTTTGCCACTGTCAACACAATGGAAGATGATTATGAATAACAGGTTCCCAGCATCGCACTCCATTTACAACAGCTGACAACATCAGAATATCTCCCCAGGGTGGCATCTGAGAAAGGATCTGAATGCAGCAACAGAATCAGTGGTCCTAACTTCTACAAAGTGTTCAATAGTAAATACGATGTTGCTTAGTTTTCGAGATATAATCATAGGTTGTACAAGGAACAGATGGACAGGTGGAGGACCGATGTAGGCGAGGCCAGCAATAAATGTATTGAAACAAAAAGAATATCAAAATTGCCATAACAAGCCTAGTGAAAAAACAGTTGTATTATGTGGCAATATATCTGAGACATTAATGCCTGGAATTTTTGTCACTGTTGTGGCATAAAATTCCAACTGTTTTTGTGCAGCATTAGTCTTACTCTTTTACGAAACAATAACAGTTGTTGTAACGTCAATATGACGATGCCTTCTGACTACCGATGCACACAACTAAGCAGCTAAATTAATACATTAAGCTTTACGTAGTTCGGTTTTCCAGTGACAAGAAAAACCGTCATGTAATACCAAGAAGTGCAATTAATGATATTAATACACAGATGCAAAGCCGAGATCAGCTGTTTATACATGTGTACCATGTCAGGGCTGGCAGGTTCATCAGCTGCAGCTGAGTGCGATGGCTTCCCCAGCACCTGATGTCCAAGACGGTTGATGCGCGTCCTTGCAAGCAGTCGCGGCTGGTCACTCAGTGTCTGTAGAATGACACAGTCCAATCTCGCATCAGAAACAATTACCAGTAATCTTAACTCGTCAGCTTTATATTACAGTTAGATCACACAACACTGCCTGACTTTGAACTCTGATGCTTTAATGACTTCAAAGCAACAACAACACACAAGTATTTAATAGTTCTTTATCCTGGGAGAGCTGGCACAAAAACTCTCAGAAACATTAACCCAATATACCACCGTCACTGTCATCAAATTCCTCACAAGCACTGCCAACTTTCCCTCATAGACCTCCCAGTCTACCTCAAGGGTCTAATAATAAGCAGAACCCAGGAAAACAGCTGAAAGAAACATGAAGAACCTGAGGACAAGAATCCACCCCTCTTTTATACTTACCTAATTCTGGATTTGATGCGGCCCCGGGTTAATCACTGGTCCCCTCTCACTTACAACTCTCTCTATATGTCCACTAGCTGGCCTGCATTAGCCACACAGATGAGAGCAAGAGTAAGCCCTGCCATGCATATCAAGATATTTTTTACACCAGATACCCTTCCGGTTGTAACCCTCCATATTTCAAGGCTTGGGAACCGGCTCAGACTTGCTTGCATAACCCGAGGCTAGGCTATTAAATTTAAACTTACATCAATGATATGATTAAACAGGATATTTTACTCAAACAGTACAGCGTCGAACATTACTGTTACTAGCTATGCATTGCTGTTGTTACCAGATTTAGTTCAGTAAGTAACTTTAAGAAGAGTAACTGAACTGCACTGGACATTTACTAACTACAGACATGGTCTGAAAACGCACTTTTTTAACGTCTACCTCGGCTCTGCTGTGTTTTAATTTTTTCACTGTTTTATTGACTGTTGTAATGCCAGGCCGGTCCAGCTCGTTGTAGACTTGGCACTAAGCACTATTGAACATTGAATATATTACTGACATTACATGAACACAATGCACATTCGGTCTACTTTTAAGATGGCCAGTTTGCAGTACAATTGTCAAAATGATTACAAATGGCAACAGTGATAATGCTTGTTACATACAGCATTCACAGGCACTCAGAGTAACTAAACAGTAGCAGTTATGTACTTCTTTTCAGTAACAGTAACCACTGAGAACTACTAAATAAAACTAAATTAACTAAAGTAATTAAATTTTGAAGTAACTAGTAATTAGTAGTAAGTAACTAAAAAAATATACTAACATTACTCGTAGACACCGACTACAATGGGCTGTTGTTATCTTCTTCCGCAATCGAGATAAACAGATACAGCAATAAACAGATATAACAATGTAAACAGATATAACAATGATCAGGCATCTCATCTCAGCACCAGTAATACAGAATATGCAGATATACACGATGTCGGCAATACCACACAACACTTATCATCAATCCTCAATAAATAAGTCCAACGTAAAGTTTAGTGTACTAACACTCAACAAACCTGCTGTATCTGTTTCAGTACAGACTGGTCAAAGGCGTCAAAACCTTTACCGACTTTGCTGGACATCAAGTGAGTTTTATCATGCCATTTCTGTATTGTGTTGTTTCTATAACCAAAGCAAACACAGTGCCATGGAAAAATGAAAAAAAATCCTCACATTGGTCATGTTTCAGAGTAATCTTCATTCACCATCAGTAATGGTAAATACAGCACACAAAACAAAACAAAATTTTATCTTTAATAAGTTTATCTTAACTTGGATCATTGCTCAAGTTTGTGCTAAACAAAATGTGCAGTTTTACAAACACATTTTCTAATAATATACTAAAACATTTATAGCTTATAAGTTAAGTAACTTAGCTATCGCTAACAGGTCGTGCTCAGCATCATATAACAGTCCTTCTGGTCGAATATGACTGTAAAAATAATTGCTCACATATGACGTCCAACTGTTGTAATTGACTTCATGCATTATACACCGTGTCCAAATAAAAAAGGTGCCACTGATTATTTTGCGCCCATAACTTTTACAAAAATTGACGGATTTTCATAATTTTTCGTGTACAACTTCGCAAGAGAATGCCAAAGTCATTGGCGTAAGAATTTCCTTTCAACTCCTTCGCATTATGGATCCGCGAATGGTAGACCCTCTCTTAAAGGATACCCCAGATGCTATAGTCCACCGGATTCAAATCTGGCGAATTGGGTGGCCATATCTCTGGAGAGATAAAATCTGGCATCTCTCTCTGCAACATGGTGACAGTGTCACGTGCATGGATTTCAGTGACATCAACATTACATCACCAGGTAAGGGATGTATATAGCATGCAACATAGTAAATTTACCAGTATGATTAGTATTTATTTGCAAAGTTGTGTACAAAAAATCATAAAAATCCGTGCATATTTGTAAAAGTTATTGTGAAAAAATCAGTGGCACCTTTTTTATGTGGACACGGTGTATATGCTGTACTTTTGAGACATAGACAACATTACAGTATCTGAAATGACCTTCAAAGGTCATTAAAGATCATCCGCAATGTCATCCTTTGCTAGATCGCCTGGATTTTCTATCATAGACTGCAAAAATAAGCTACACTTATTTTCCGACAAAAATAGATGAAACGACCTTGAAGGTCGTTCAAGGTCACTGGTGTTAGCACAATTCAATAAGCTACATATCACTTTCTATTAGTGGTCTGTAGTAACCACGCAGCGTCCATCTTGTATCATTTCTGAGACACTAAATGTAGAACAATAGTGGGCCTTTCAATCTGCGTCAGGAAAAGTCATGGAAAACTTCACCATTCAATAGATCACGTATGACTTCCTATCAGCCATTGTAAGTATATCTCCATCTTGTACCATTTTCGAGATATTTGACGTTGAAGAATATTGTGACCTGAAATCAAGGTTAAGGGTCACTCACTCCGCAAATTTATGCACGTTCTGCACATCGCTGAAATCTCTGGACTGGGGTTATCTTTCTGCAGCTGATAGTACGGGTCTATCTTTATTCACTTCTGCACCATGTTACAGTCCCCGAAGCAGCAGCTATGGCTCAGAACCACCCTCTCTGGAGGATGCTGTCGATGTATGGTGCTACACAATCTTAAAGCTGCATGCCAGAAATGATGACGCACAGCAAGATCCAGAAAAGCTGTATATGAATACAGTAAAGTGGTGCATTACAGTCGTTCAAGGACATCGAAACTGGTATGAATCAAAAGTCCATATGCAACTTTCTATTGGTCTTCCATTTAAAAAACGTATGATTCTACGAGTGTTTGTCTACACAGGCTACCGGCTTGTGACAGACGGACAGACAGACGGATGGACACACAGAGAGATGGCACCAGCTATGCTGAAGTCATGCCCTAACATAGCTGAGTACGACAAAAATGGCTCCCAATTTTATTCGTACAACAAAACTGCATAAATAATCAACATAAGCAAAATGCATGGATTACACTCATTACTGTCATTCCTATGTAAACCTTACCATAAGAAAAGTCGGTTTTCTAAAATATTAAAACATTTACTACATGCCCAAATCCTACAACATTGACAAAACTTGAAATAGACAAAAAAGAATACCAACCAGGACATCTGCAGCCTTATTATATTATTGAACATTAGGTCAGTATATCAATGATCATCCACACGATAAAAAACACAGACTATAGACATATACTGCACACAAACTACCTATATTTCTGAAATGCCTTGTGCCTTTTGGCAAGGAGTTGGGGGAATTCGGTCACTTTCAACTTGCGTTTCGTCTGCTGGTCATCGTCAGATTCCGAGTCATCTGCAGTTTTCTCAGCTTCCACTTCACTTTCACTTGTTATTACCTCGTCATCAACAGCAGCAGCATTCTTCCTGCACATAACAGATGCATTACAAATCAGTCGACATTAGGGATGTGCAACGATGTTCGATTAACCAAACATCGTTTACAAATTTGAGCATCGGATATCCAGACTAAACTCCAGAACTAATGACTGAATTTCAACTTCTCGACATCTGGTCCAAGTTTCATTGCAAGGTGATTGTATTGTATTACACACAGTCATGTGTGCAGTAATGAAAGCAGCGAAACTGGACATTCTGTTCACAATGCGGAGGCTAGGTGGACGCTTTTCAGCTCGTACAGCAAGTGCTGTGTCGCATCTCACGCATCTTGCCTGGGAGAACGTGATGACAGACGTCACACGTGGCGGGCGGGTGTGTTCCTACCGGCCCAGACCACCCACTCTGTAGGTACACTGTGCGTCGGCAATTAGCAGCCGTACAGCGGAATAGATGACTGGCAGAAGTCGGGTGATCGGTGATGGTTCAGGCACTCAAATGACCTGGCCATTTAGGAGGCAGTGCATCACTATGAGTGCTCCCTGGGTACGCCAAACAGATGACGGAATTCATGACGTCACAATCGCCAGGCACCAAACATTACGTTCCCACACAGTGCCATCCACATCGCCGGCCTTGCACACATCAGTCAATCAATCAATCAAGCAAAACAAATATCTATGTCACAAGTGAATCAGAGGCTAGTCATTGTGCACAGAGACCACCCACCACCAATGTATCGCATGCCATGACTGCCTGCTGTCAATTTCAACATCGGTTAATAATTTGTTACGGAATTTCAAAGATCGCTTATGAAATAATTCAAGTTTCACACCCCTAGTCAACATATACGTTAATGAGCATTCAAAAATGGAAGACCAACAGAAAGTCGCATATGGGCTTTTCATTCATACCAGTTTCGATGACCTTAAACGACCGTAACGCACCACTTTACTGTACTGGAGAACAGTAATGTGATTTTTGTTCCTTAAAATAATTACTGCAACACTACTAGATACAAGTGTATCAGAGACGACAGCTCGCCACCAGGTGCTGCCACACAGTGAATGACTTAACAAATTTCACAGGAGACAGACAGATAAATGAACAGACAAACAATCAAACAGAAGGACATCGCCATCATATAAAGCTGCCACATTTGTCAGCAATGGATTAATAAAAGACAGGACACAACAGTACTAAGTACTGTAGTCAAGATGACATCAACCATTACAACCATTACAAGCCCAAAATACAACAAATTTTGCATGCTGATTCTCCAGCAAAAGCCTTAAGGTGTTGTTTCTAATGTTAATGATTCGATCATACAGTATATAACTACTGTACAATGTACATGCTCACGTACAATCCAAGAACTTTTTGCCAAAATTTGATACTAAAAGTGTTGGGGTCAGCTTATATGCAAGTCGGGCTGAAACGTGCAATCAAGCCATGGGCAGTGATGACGAAAAGCTTTTGATGTCATGACGTGCACATCATGCAATGAGTATGCACACACAATGCGTCAACATGAGAACAGTACAATGCAGAACCCGTGTCAGACAGTCAGTGTAACTTGACATTAAAAATCAATTAACCACAGTCATAGATGACGATTACAAAAATTCGGCAATTTTTGAGGAGACTAAATCTACTACAACTATGCATCTGAATGACGATGACCGTATATAAGCATACACATATATTTCTGTCAACATGAAAAAATTTTATTTTTCTGATCACAACATTTTACAGAATCGACTATTTTACAATTTGGCACATGCTGGCCTTTTCTCTTTGCTGCCATTTCCGCCATAAACACCCTTTGTTTATTTTTGTGAAAACCAAAAGCACATGACAAAAAACACTAAATAGCACTCACTCTGTGTCATCATGCTGTAAGCTGCTCGAGTCGTCCGCTTGCAACATCGGCTTAGTGTCGGCATTTGATGCAAGCATCGTAGACTGTAGCAGCAACAAGCTGTCTAGCAGACGCTTCAACGTGCATCGCACTGAGCAGCACATCACCACATCACAGAGATAATACAGTTTGACAGCAACTAACTGTTGATATTTTTGTCACACTCTGCTGTGCCACAGCATAACACAGGTACCAGCGGTGTGTCCGTCTGTCCGTCATATGCTGCTACTGAGCAAGAGTTGTGGACAGGCATGGCCATCTGCAAGCTGGGCGTAGAAATTCAACTAGTAAGACGGGCCAGGCCAGGCCCAAAATGAACGGGCCGGGCCATAATGCCTATGCCCGTGTGGTCAGCAATTAGTTACTAATTTATGTACGAAAGTACAAATCCACGTGGAATGTAATGGCACTTTATGGAAATAATACTAGTAGGGCTGAAAACATACGTGAGCCAGCCGCTAGCACCAGACTAACTGTCAATTGTCACCTCAGAAGTAGCAGTACTGTGTATGTGTGCTAGTCTTAGGGCCGGTTGCACCAACGCTACTTAAATCGCCACTTAGTTAATCTCCGATTAACTTTAAGTGGAGATTAAATCATCACTTATCTCGTGTTCGTTGCACCGACGCAAATTAATGCTTGATTAGTTAAGTGGAGTTTTAAGCACGCCTCCAATGTTACGATTCTTATTGGCTGCGCTAGCTGAGGCGTATGAATATTTATTAGCTAGGCTGGCATAGGCCGCATAGTACAATTTCATGCAAGGCCTACTATGAAATAACTAGTTTTATGGTACAAATTTATGATTATTGTATGGTTTACTAGTCAGTGAGTACTGTGTTTCTTGTCAGATAGTTGCAAAACTTTGTATTTATAATAAATTCTCCATTTTTAAGACGGCGTCTTAACTTAAGTGACAAAAAATTGTCGCGTAACTTAAGTGAGGATTTAAGTAACCATTAGCGGCAAATTGTCATTGGTGCAACGAAAGTTTCGCTAAGTAGAGATTAGCGCCGGAGTTAATCTCTACTTATATAAAGTTATGTGACGTTGGTGCAACCGGCCCTTAAAATTGTAAATCCACGTGCTTGAAGTAAACGGACCTGGCACCTACGTCAACGAGTCTTGCCAAGTTACCGGGCCGGGCCGAGCCGAGCAATACAGCTGATAAATAATAACAATAATACGTAAACTTATAACGTGCGCAATGTCACAGTATATGACCGAATCTGAGGGTTGAGCCAAAAATTCAATGACCAAGCCGGGCCTTAAATTTTAGGCCCGTACACACCTTTAGTCAAAACTATGATCACAGGATTATGCACATTTGACTACTGGGTAGCCCAGAAACTCTAGTTTTTTGAGACCAACTTTCGTATCCTAGGTCACAGGGAATCCTAACACTAAACCTAACCCTGAAAACCCCACCTGGAAAAACCCTACATAAGCATGCATCCATGCTTACTGCATACGAGCAGATATCAGTGCACTATTTTTAGTGATGGCACATGAGGGCATGCTGCTGCTATTGGCTGCAGACAAGCTGCCACTTCTGCAGTGTTTTGCATGAGTAGCCTACATAAGTAATTTGACATAGGAAGTCCTGCACGTGTGTATTCGACCAGAAGGACTGTTATATGATGCTGAGCGTGAGCTGTCAGCTAAATCTCTCGTCAGTGTACTACTGTAGTTTCAAGCACAGAAATACAGTTTGAATTGGCTATCGATCGTTCACTGAGGTAACAAGCTCGCTGTGGAAAAAAGTGTCAATGTTTCAGCTATGTTGTCTGATCACGTGTCGTTTTAACATAGCAAAATATTCTGATGACAATGACAGTGAGTTGGATGATAATGACAACAATGACGCGACAAATGCGACGCGACACATCTGACAGATCTGCTGTTTTTGTGCAGTGAGAACATGAAATGCTAGTTTACAGAAAATCAACAGAGCACATGTAGTCAATGGGAGCTTAACATTGGCTGTAGTTGGAGTTACTCAGCAAGTGTGGAGTAAATTCTAAATAATGATCAAAATAACACAATCTGGAGTTAATTTTTGCCACGCGATGCTATGCAAGCGCGCCCTATGTCGTCGTGCAGTGTCTGTGTCTGTCACGTTCGTGAATTCTGTCAAAACGAATAAACATAGCATCAAAATTTTTTCACCATTAGTCAGCCACTCCATTCTAGTTTTTCCACGCCAAATGGCATAGCAATATTCTGACGGGAACCCCCCTAATGGGGGCGTCAAATGCAAGTGGGGTAGGCAGAAATCGCGATTCTAAGCCTATATCTGGCTTGACTGCCTGCTGTTAATGCTGAAACAGACCAGGTGTTGTCAACACCTTCACTAGTGGACCATGGCTACACCCGCAAGTTGTGACACATGGCTGGTAGTAAGCGGCGGTGTTGATTGCAGGAGAAGACGATGAAATGTTTATGACAAGAAGCCTCAACGTTATGCCAAAGACAACAGAACAGTGCATTTAACTGCACGCAATGATAAATCTGTAGCCTACGTAACTAACAATGAAAGACTCTACTCGACGTTTTGTACTGTTGAAGCTAACTACTGACAGACACGAAGCATCGCGCGGCCTGTCTGTGACACCAGAGCTACTTGTATATGAACAACTTCTGTTTACCAGCAGTTTCTGTGACAATGAAAGACAAAGCTGGGTGCCTCAAAAGGTCTCCAAGAAAGTCAAAGATTGCTGCATTGGGAATTTTTACTGTCATTCCTGATGCCCAACAAAGGAAGTCAGGGAAGTCAGTGCACACTAAAAGACAACTAGAGAAGGTCTGTCAGCCTAGATAGCTCTGCTGCTGTAGGCAAAATGTAAAATTTTAAAAATTTGCCACAAATGTTAAAATTAAAGTTTTCAAAAAAATGTTCCATGGTTTTTGCATATTGGCACATAGATCATGTGCCAAGATTCGTGAAAATCAGAGAAAAACTGTAGAGTAGCAATATGAAAAACGTTTGACAACAGACAGACAGACAGACAGACATACATACACGATCACCTATAATTAAGCTCTGCTGGCTGCAAGCCAACAGTGTAGCTAAAAAAGTACCGTAAATGGAAATGCAAAACTTCTTAATAATACTCAATGTTCACAACTTATTCTTTTTCAGAAAGGTATACAGTACCTTGAGCACAATTCTGTGGTAAACCAAGAGACTGCATACTGAAACACACCTGTAGACGATGCCTGCCGACAAGGTTCATCAGCTTCAGTCATGAAATTCTGCCAAGTGTCTGGCTGCGGCAGCTGGTTAATGATGACCATTGCTTTCTGCAGGCTGATGCGTAGCCGCAACAGATCCTCCCATAGTTCTGTTCACACAGGAGTTCAGAATATCAGGCGAGAAACTCATCATGCGACAGATTACTTCTGACATCACAGTAAAAGTGCCCAGGACACAGCATTCATACATGCAGACATCCTTTACTTTACATATAAATATACATAATAATAATAATACGACAACTTATAAGGCGTTGTACCATGTCCATAAAGTCACTACAAGGGCACCGTACAGCATACGCTACTCGAAATTAAGTCGATGATTGAAAGAAATGCAAAAACAGATGAGTCTTGAGCAGAACATAAAGCACGAACACATCTTAACAGTTAGTAACGGCAAGTGGCAGATCTAGGAACTTTGAAAAGAGAGCATGCAAGAAGGGCTGAGGGACAAAAGTCCCCCACTGGGGTCCAGGGGTAAATCCCAGTATGGAGTCTTTATTAAGAAAGTATCAAAGCATATTCTTCACGACTACAAAGAGTTGTGTCTAACAGTTTCGTTTCCAATTTTAACAAAGTTGCATAAAACACTAATGACTGCCTCACTGATTTGCCGCAGAGTAGACTTTCCCTTCTCAAGTTCACCAGCTGCTTCAGTCTCTGATACTACACACAGCAACCACACGGCACCACTTAACGCAAGTAGAAAGTATCAAGCTGCGACCACTGCAAGTTTGAACATGAGATTCAGCTGTTACCAACAGATCGCACTCGCCAACGTATAACAGTCCGTCTAGTTGAATACACATTATACAGAATGTTTATTATGTCATATTATTCATGTACAATGTACTCATGCTGTTATGCAAAACACTGCAAAAGTGGTGGCTAGTTTGCAGCCCTCACGCATTAATGCTAAAAATAGTGCACTGATGTCACCTGCCTGAACAAAGTAGACCTAAACACAGAAAAATACTTACTTGGGTTTGTTTCTATGCTTCGATGCTTTCCATGGTTATGATTAGGGTTATTGGAGCCCCTGCAACCTACAGTATGAAAGTCAGTCTCAAAAACTAAAACTGCATGATCCTATGATCATTGATTTTGACACGTTACCAGCATGTGACGGACAGACAGACAGACATGCCGCCTATCGCTAAGCTGGGCTCTAGCATAGCTCAGCATGATAAAAACTGTAAATTCTACACGATTACTTCTTATAGTGTTTATTTACTCGCTGAAAATTCATATAATGCAAATTTAAAACTATTGAGTGCAGCCTCTCTAACTACCTGCACGAAATGTAGTAGGTGTATTTTTATCATCTGCCAATTCTTCTGTTTCTCCACCGCTATGATCTTCGCTGCCATCATCATCATCATCATCATCGTTCTCTGAAGCATCTGTCATCTCTTCACTCTCATCATCATCATCATCAACATCCAACTCACTGTCATCGGAATGTCGAGATTCATCAGAACTACACAGCCATCTTTAATATAAACCAATCATATCTGCTTAATTAGATAAGATTACCATTGATGATAAACATCTCATTAAATGGATGTGAATGAGAAAAAAAATTACGTAGAAAAATGCTTGCTCAAGATGTTTTTGACAAATTATGAAGTCTTGATGGAATATAAAGACACTGATCAAAATATCAGTGCGAGATCTTTAACTTTGTTGACCTTCGCAGTGGGGTGAGCATTGTGTGGTCGACCACAACCCGAGCATGAGTCAGTGATGCCACTGCTGTCACTTTCTCCGTTAAATATTTTAACCCATTAAAACTATCCTCTATCAGGAAACATCTTCAGAAAGTGGTTTGCTTCATACTTTTTCTTCATTCATGAGCATTTAATAATAATTGATCTCCATTGGTAAATCTCATTGCTATAACGACACTTTTACTGATGTCCAGTTTATATCGCTGCTAGCAAAGAATATTTAAGAAGAATACAAATTATTTTCATGCTGTTAGAATCAGCATTTCATTAGCTATTTTGTCTGAAATTTTCGTTCAGATTGGTTACTTATTCTAAGAGTTATGCATAAAAACAAAAGCGGGTGCTTTTTTTCTGAACACAGTGTATGTAATCAAAATGGCACAAAACAATGAAATAACATGTACGTACTTGGCAGTTTGTTGTTCAAGCTGATCTTGCTGTATGTTTTCACGGCCGTCACTGTCGGACAATTCACTGTCAGCATGTAACTCACTATCAGTTTCTGACGGAGAGCTCAGCACATCTTCAAATACAATCACAAATATCTTTAACCCAGAGGCAACAGTTCACATATTTAGCAAAATTAACTTGTTAAACTTACCAAAAGACTGTGTATAAATTTACTATAAAACATTTTACTAAACAAATTATACACTGTGAGCCAAAAAAATTGCAACCTTATTATTTTTGCAATAACTTTGTCAAACCTCATAATATTTTCATAATTTTTGGCACACAGATACTTTAATAAATTTGCAACAAAACTGACCACCTCTCATGACGGCTGTTCTCGTCCTACCTTGTGAAACAAAACGTAAGTCAGTTTGTTCATAACAGCACTAATGTAAGCTTTGAAAGTCATGACAGTTACATATCATAGAGAAACACATCATAGCAAATGTTCAAAGTGTTTGCTTTTGGCTTTGAGACACGCAATAAAACAATCTCTTCACTGATCTATCGATTGATCAATGAAGCTCTGCCAGTTGCTGACCATATTTCAATCAGATACCATTTCAGCTCATGGACATACCTCACTGGTTTCTGATAAACATGTTCATGCGTTTCGGTTTCAGTCGGTGTCTCCAAATGCTGGTGCAGTGTGGTTTTTATGCAGCCACGTGTGAAAGTGAATGGTGTATAGGACTATTACTGTGATGTCCTGCTGCTCAAACAGTTGCTGCCAGACATCTGTCAAGCTGCTGGTGACTTTTACTTTCCAGTGCACCACCAAGCTGCTGCGACACAAGACTCCGGACTTCACACCAGACATGTGGCTTTCCAATAGACCAGACCTCAATCCTGTAGACTATGGGATATGGACATTGGACAGTCATTCAGTAACACATTTATCAGAAACAGCAAGTGTCATCCTACATCACCGATAAAAAAGCTACGGTTATTAACAGAATACAATATTATATTTTACAAGGTAGGGTAGAAACACCCATCAGGTGAAGTGGGCTATTCTGTTGCAGTTTTGTTGCAAATTTACCGTACATCATTATCTGTGTGCCAATAATTATCAAAATACAATGCGGTTTGACAAAGTTATTGCAGAAATAGAAGGGTGCAATTCTTTTTGCCTTACAATGTACATTACACATCAGAAATGACAAAATGGTTGAATAGTTCATAACAAGGTTAGCTATTAAACAGTCTGGTAGCCCGAATGTGCTTTGCATCACACATCACACATGCCTGGAGGGGTCCAGTATCCACCCTGACGATGTATTAACTAGCTTACCTCTGCCGCTATGTGTACCACTCAGGTACTTGCTAGCCGACTAGGCCTATCTAATCTACAAACCACAACTGCAGTGTTATCTTAGCAGTACACACTGCATGCTGTCTGTATCAATTATACCAGTATAAAAACCAAACTGTCAAGCAGATATTTAACATCACAGAATGACTGTAACGGACTAAAATGCAAAATACAACTGTAACTTCACTATACTGTACAATGGATTGGACACAGAGGTTCATGACCTGCTTCCAGCTGATCTACAGTAGTACTACTACCACTATATGCAATACAAAAATCTACACTAATATTAAAAATCTAACACACTAAAAGTACAAACTAAACGAATAATATAAAATTCACATAATAACGACGTTTCTATGGTAACTACTTGCAGCAAACCAAGTCACTATACGTACATTAGTAGAAAATATACAAGGGTCCGCAGTCGAGCATAACGCCTCCACCAGACCTCTCAATTTATCATCGGCCTTGTGTGACCTTAACCTTTGACCCCTTGACCCTTACAGTTGATCGTTTCATGCCCTTGCCCTGTGGATCACTTGTGCCAACTGGCTTCAAAATTGGTTCATTCATTTCCAGAATATCATGTTCACAATTTTGGTAATAGACGAACGAATGAACGGACAGGTTGAACGTTATGCCTCCACCTGCCAGTCCAGCCAGGTGGACGCATAAAAATACAACTCATTATTGCATTATTGTATTAATTAACAAATAACGTACCTGCAGCAGAAATCTGTTCTTCGATATCCTTTCTGGATACTCGCCTTCCAGCATAACGGGCATCATTTTCAGTAAGCAGTGAAACGTGACGTTTTATTTTGCCTACCCCAAGCTCTTCAAAGTTATCATTTACTGTCTGATGCTTATGCAGCTGAGCGTGAGTCTCTGCAAGAAAGCAAAAGCACACTTATAAAATTAGACCCAGAAATTACAGCACAACCCAAAGGTGAAAACATTTTACAAACGTTACATAAGTAGAGCTGTGTGAATTTCTCTAGTAACACTGCTTGTCACAATAATGAATACACAACACTGACAACTGCCCATAAATTGG